>Ga0208410_1000060_pt1 | contig 58226 bp, 42 predicted proteins | sample ETN02SmetaG_3_FD_185787 | JGI IMG/M metagenome (GOLD analysis project Ga0208410, IMG submission 185787) | Marine microbial and viral communities from oxygen minimum zone, Eastern Pacific Ocean - ETNP2014F10-02SV257 (SPAdes) (version 2) | ecosystem: Environmental > Aquatic > Marine > Oceanic ... | reverse complement strand
ACCTTTCTTCGCCGGCGCCATCGTGCGTCGAGCGCGTCGCGTAGAGGCGGTCCCGTCGCGCGAAGCCTCGTTCTCGTCCGCGCGTCTGCCGCCGTCGCGTCGCCCCGGTGGTGCGCCGTGGACCGAAACGACGGGTCTCGACTCGTCGAGACCCACCCCCTGCACGGGGTGATGTGTCTCCTCGTATTATTGCATCGCGGAAAGATCGATCCACCGTACTGTGTGTATTTTTAAACCAAACGAGTGATCGAGTGTGGTCGGACATTCGGACATTTGGACCCTCGAGGACCCACGCGCGCATTCGTTCGATTTCCCAACGAATGATTAATGCGTGGTCATTCCGCGGACGTCGCCGCGCGTCGGCGTCGCGTCTCGAGATGGGAGGACGACGAACGGAAGAGGGCGCGTCGTCGTCGTCGAGTTCGAGTTCGAGTTCGAGTTCGAGTTCGAGTTCGAGGGCGAGTGCGTCGACGATGAAGGCGCGCGCGACGCGCGGGGCGTTTGAATCGTACGTCGTCGAGCGCGGGGACACGCTGGCGAGCGTGGCGCGAAAGACGAAGACGCGCGCCGAGGTGATCTTGCTGTTGAATCCGCACGCGTCGGCGTCGGCGCTGTCGAGAGGGATGGTGTTGGACGTGCCCGCGCGCGGCGAGCGCGGGAACGGGAAGATCGCGAACGGGTCGACCGAGACGAGAGGCCCGACGGCGGCGGTCGGAGGACGCGGGGCGAGCGTCGGAGGCGCGAAACGCGGCGGTGAGGGGAAGACGCGCGGTGGTGATGGAGGCGCGGCGGGACGAAGACGCGACGGCGGCGAGAGAGAGACGAAGACGACGTTTAGCGGACAGATGTACGACAGGAGTTATCCCGCGTTGGAGACGAGGAGCGAGGAGTTGCGGGCGAGCGTCAGGGCGAAGATGGAGGCGTTGGGGGCGACCGCGACGGTGGGTGAACTCGTCGGTAAGTCTCGGGAACGGCTGAGCGCGTGGAGACGGATGATGATGTCCGTCGTCGTCAAAAAGGGGGACGGTGCGGCGGAGAACGTCGGTGGGGCGGTGAATAAGATGCGTCAGAAGCAAACGACGAAGACGCCCACCGCGCCGTCGAAAGGGCGCGATAAGGGTAAGAAATCCAACGACGTCGACGGCAAGGCGGCGGCGGCGGCCAAGGAGAAGGTGAAGCGAGAGGCGGAAAAGAAGACGCTCGACGCCCAGAAGCTCAAGCAACAACGAGAAAAGGAGAAGCGAGAAAAGGAAAAAGCACAAGCCGCCGCCGCGGCGAAAAAGACGAAGAAGGCGGCGGCGACGCCGAAGCGCGTCGAAACGTCCTCGAGAAAACAAATCGTCTCGTCGACCGACGCCAAGTCTGATCTCTTGATGACGCTTCTCTTCACGGCGGGGCTCGGTTTGCTCGGACACGTCTTAAAGTTTGTCGGCGAGCGATACCACATCGCCGAGGAGGGCGAGAACGACGTCAAGGAGTGGAATGTCTCGACTCTGTGGCGATGGGCCAGGGACCGCATCGCGCTTCGTCCCTGCCGAGACGGTGGACTTAGTCTGATGGTCAAAAGCCGCGACGAAGATGCCGACGCATCCGCGCGACCGCATTCCAAGGTTGGCTCTCAGTCCAATAAGGTCTTCTCCGTCAACTTCGCCAGGCAGGCCGCGCCGGTGGAAAAGGCAATGGTGAAGCGCGTGGAGAAAACCAAGGCGCAGATGCAAAACATCGTCGAAGGGATGAAGATTCGAAGCATCGACGAGCTCACGGATAGCCTGCAAACGCTTCAAGAGGCACTCGCTCGAGGTGAATTCGAGAGTCAACAAGACCGCATCAAGACTCAAGAAAAGCTCGCCGAGACGAAGGGGCGTCTCGCCGAGGCTCAAAACCTCTTGGGAAGGTGGGTGGACCACTCCGCCAACGAGGCGTACCAAGACAATTTAAAACGCAAGGCGCTCGCGTGTTGGGTCGAGCTCTTGAACGAGCGTTACGCTCGTCTGCGAGTCATGTCCAAGGTGTACGTCCGTTGGCAACAAAAGTCTCTCGCGCAAGCCTTCGATAAATGGTACGAAACCGCGCACGCTCTGAGAGTGTCGCGTCTTCGAAAGGAGGGCGCGGTGATTCAAGATAAGCTTCGCGCCGAGAGACAACGCATGATCGATAAGAAGGAGGAGAAGGCTGCGAATCAGCTCAACGGCGATAAAGAGGCGTTGGCGAATGCGAAGAAGAACGCATTTGAAGAAAAGTTGGCGTCGGCAGCGAAGGATTCGCTCGTTGTTTAACAAATTTACGAGCGCGCGCGGCAATAGCACAGTTGTCATTTCAAGTCGAGGAAATTCTACTTTACGGTGCGGCGATACGCGGCGCTACGGGTATTAATTCGAGATCTCCGCGTAACCGTCGTCGTTACGAACGTAATCGCATCTAGAAGTCGCTCAGTGCGCCACTGAACTCGTCGGGAGTCCCCAAAAGTCGCCGACGCTACGAGATCGCTCGCGCTTGGGAGATTCTAAAAATTCACCAATCATCGCGAACGCCGTCGCCATGGGCGATTGCGGCGTCGCCGCGTCAAAACCACCGCCCAAACGCATGGACGAAGGAGATTTCGCCATCACACTCTCCAACGCTCCCGGACTCATCTTCTCGATCGGCGTTGGCGAAGGCACTTCGTAGCAATCTTCAAACAACACCCGCCCGCCCGTCGGTGCCGTCCCCGTCTCCTCGACCATCGCTCCAACCGCCCGAACTCTGATTCCATTGTGTTCTCGATCGCTCATCTCCATCTCATCCATCTCATTCACTCTCGCCCTCTTCTTCCCTCGACCCGCCGTCGTCGTCGTCGTCTCGCTCGCCGACCCCCGTCCCCGCGGCGTCGGCGTCCCTCCAACCCTCGCCGCCGGCGTCTTCACCCCCGGCGTCTTCCCGCCCACCGACGGTCGTCCATTGTTGGGTTTCAACGTTCTCCCTCCCGTCGCGCTCGCTCCCGACGATCGTCTCCCGTTCCCGCGTCCCTTCCCACCCTGCGTCGGTTTCGCTTTTGAATTCGCCTCCACCCTCGGCGTCATCACCGTCTTCCTCTTGGTCGTCGACACGAAGTTCTGCACGCACCGCCCGCACCCGCGCTCGGAGTATCGACACTTCGAGCACCCCATGCCGTTCGTTCGTTCGCGGACGCGCGCGTTCGTCGTCGCCGTGTGTCGTCCGACGTCGCTCGACGATTTCAAAATTTCTCCCCATCGATGAGTGGATGATGCCGTGCGCGTGTGTACACTAGGACGAACGACTCATATAGTGTGTGTTTACAATCGATATACGTATGTAGTAGACCGAGACGTGAATGGCGACACAAACAAATACATAGGCTTAGAGATGATACAGTAGTGTCAAGGGAGCGGTCTCTCGACGCGAAAAAAGTGTCGAGCGGCGACGATCGGTCTTCCCTCTCCGTCGGCGCGACGCTCGCGCGCGCGGGGATCGCGAATGAACTCGTTCGCGTCGCGCGCGAATTTTCGAGAGCTCGAAAAATCCACGCGCGCGCGAGGGACGTCGGGTCGACCGGAATCGAGGATGAGAAAATCCACGGGGAAGACGCCGCGGAGCGCCGACGCGAGGACGCACGCGTCGTACGCGCCGCGCTCGACGTCTGAGAGGATCGGACCTCGACATTCGTCCACGCCGGCGGCGGAGTGCGCGGCGTATCTCTTGAGCGCGTTCAGGGTGATTCCCGGAAGGGCGAGGCGAGCGTCGACGCAGTGCACGCGTCCGCGTTCCGTCGAGAAGACGGCGAAATTGGATTTCAGTCCCTCGGTGAGCACCGTCTCCTCTCGCGATGGATCGTTCGGATCCGGTCTTTTGATCGCCATGACGGACTCCACACACGTCTCGTCGGGATGAGCGTCGTTCCACGCCCGCAAACGCGCCTCGAAAGGCGCGCGTTCGCGCACCCAATCACCGTATTTCAACGTCGTCGGCGTTCTCGCCGGCGTCGCCGTCGCCGCGTCCAACGCCACGTACACCCCCACGAGCGCCTCTCCCGCTTCCTCTCTCGCTCCCACCGGTTCGATCAACACCTCCGTCACGATCTCACCCTCCTTTTCCCCTCGACGCACGAGCGCGGTGACCACCGCTTCGTCTTCGTTCGGTCTCGCCCTCGCGCGCGCCGCCAACGCGCGCTCGACGTCCCCGACGACGCGTTCCCGCACCCTTTCCTTCGGCGACGCGCGCACCAGTTCGGTGATTCCACACAATCGCTCGACGTGTTCGCTCGCCTCGTCCAGCGTCAGCGTCGACGGGCGCTCGCGCGCGCGTCGCGCGAGGCTCACCGTGTACACGCACTTTTCTCGAGCGCCCGCGAGCGCGGCGGGCGAGGACGGGGTCTCGCGCGCGGGTCGACGCGCGCCGTCGACGTAATACGCGCGCTCCTCCTCCTCCTCCTCCTCCTCCTCCTCGTCGTCGTCGTCGGTGGACATGTCGGCGAGGACGCGTGCGGGGGTGTGCGGACGCGCGAGCGCGAATGAGCGATGAAATAATGATGAGTGATTATTGCGACGAACGCGATCACGCCTCGGCGGTCTTGACGTTTTCGGGATCCTTGTACGTACCGTCCTCGTTGAGTTCGTTGTCGAACTCGTCGACGTAGATGGTTTTCATGATCTCTTCGCCCGTCTCTTCGTCCATGAATTCAATCGTTTTTTTCACGCGGCGAGCGAGGAGCGCTTTTTTGGAGAGGGGTTTCTCTTTTTTTGGTCTCTTCGTCGCGGATTGCGGTCGAGAGTTGGGTTCACTCGGTGCGGCGTCGGCGGCGTTTTCGTCGTTTTCTTCAGCCTTGGTGGGCGTCGAGCGCGTCCTTCGCTTGGAAGACGGCGGCGTCTTTTTCGGCGTCGATTTCGGCGTCGACTTTGGCGTCTTTTTCGGCGTCGATTTCGGCGTCGGCTCCGGTTCAGGTTCATCCGCCATCTCCATCACTTTCTCGTCCTCGTCCTCGTCCTCGTCCTCGGAATCGATCGCCATCGCGCGACGACGAGGTTTTCTCTTCCCCGCGCCGCCGCCGATGTCGTCGTCCGAATCCTCCTCGCTCGCGCTCTCCTCCTCCGCCAAGATGGCCGCCTCCGCGCTCGCGGGCGCATTGCTCTTCGTCTTCGTCGGCGCCTCGGTCTTCGTCGTACTCTTACTCTCCGCCTCGGCCTTTTCGACCGCCTTCGCCTTCGGTTTCGCGTTGGCGAACATCGTCGCGAGCGAGCGACTCTTCGGCGCTCCCGGTTCCTTGGTCTTCGGCGCGCTCTGACCCTTCTTCCCCATCGCGCCCGGCGTCTTCACCGCCGTCACCGTCGCCGTCACCGTCCCCCCCGCGCTCTCTCGCTTCGCGTGCGTCCCGTTCATCTTCCCGTTCGTCGCCGCGACCACCGTCGCTTCGCCGGTTCGTCCTCGGCGTCCGCCGTCGGCGCGTCTCGTCGCCGCCGCGCACGTCACCCGTCCGAACGCGTTCTCCCGAAACGCGTTCGTCGCCCCCCCCTCCTCCGCGTACATCTCACATTTTCTCTTCCTCTCGTCTTCGAACACCATATCGATCGCTCGCGCGTCTCCCACCGTCGTCTTCGCCACTCCGAACACCGTCCTCGTCGTCGTCGTCGCCGGCGGCGTCGTCGCCAACCCGACCGTCATCTTCCCTCCCTCTCGCCTCGTCGTCGCGTACACCAGCGTCAGCGGGCCGTCGCAAAACCTCTCGAGTCCGTTCGCCTCGACGAGCGCCTCACACGCGCGCCCGAACGCCCGCGCGTCGACGGTTTTCGCATCCACCGGCGACAGCGCCCAGCGCGCGGATTTGAAATTGACACCCTTCGCCGTCGTCTCGTGCGTCGACGACGCCCACGCGCGGAGGTAGGCGGCGACGGCGGTCTCGGACGCGGTCATCGTCGTCGCTCGAGCGCGCGATCGGGGCGCGAGAGCGGGCGCGGAGTCGCGCGCGCGCGTCTGTGGCGATCGATGGAATGAATCGATCGTGCGATGGGAACGACCGACGGTGGGGACGCGCGTCGTCAGAGCGAGCGGCGCGCGAGGGGAGACGGGCGCGAGGGAGAAGGCGGTGGTGATGGCGCCGGTGCCGCCGCCGATGCCGCCGCCGCCGATGCCGTCGCACAGCGAAGAGGAGGCGTTGGACAAGTACTCCGCCATGGTGCCGACGGTTTTGCTCATGTTGAGCGTCGTGGCGAGCTATCTGATACAGCGACACGACGTGCGAACGATTCAACCGAGCGGGGCGGCGCTGTTGATCGGGATATTCGCCGGGTTTCTCGCGCTCGCGACGGCGGAGAAGGATTCGAGCGTGGAGGTGTTTCAGTTTTCTCCGCAGGCATTCTTTTACGGATTGTTGCCCATCATCATCTACAGCGCCGGGTTGAATCTCAAGAGACGAGATTTCTTTGCAGATTTCTTCACCATTCTGTTGTTTGCGTTCGTGGGGACGGTGATCTCGAGTTTCGTGTTCGGGCTGTCGACGTTCGCGTTGGTGGAGATTGGAATCATCTCGAGCAAGCACTTGGGGTCGAATCCGTTGTTGGAGTGTCTGTTGTACGGGACGTTGATCTCATCCACCGATCCCGTGGCGACGTTGTCCGTCTTTGCCGACGTGTCCGCGCCGCCGTTGTTGTACAATCTAGTTTTCGGCGAGAGCGTCCTGAACGACGCCGTCGCCGTCGTGTTGTTTCGAACTCTCGCGCAATTTTACGAGCAAGAGTTCACGGTGTCGACGTTTTGGAGAGTCATCGGGCAGTTTCTCGGCGTTTCCATCGGGTCTTTCATGATCGGGACGCTGTGCGCGCTCATCACGGCGTTGTTGCTCAAGACGCTCGGTCTCGGGAATGCGCCGCCGAACGTGGCGGCGTCGTACAACGGCACGGCGTACACCTTTGCGCTCTTGATCATCTCCGGATACTTTTCGTACGTGTTCGCCGAGTACGTGGGAATGAGTGGAATCATGAGCATCTTTTTCACGGGAATAGGTAACGCGCACTACTCGTATCACAATGTGGGCGAGGAGGCGCAAATCGCCGTCTTCAAGTCGTTTGAGGCGGCGGCGTTTTTATCGGAGACTTTCGTCTTCGCCTATTTAGGATTACAGGTGGCGACGTTTCATCACCGGTGGGATTTCGGAATCTTGTTGACGGGGATTCCTCTGATGATTTTCGCGAGAATCGTCAACATCTTTCCGCTGAGTCGATTGGCGAATATTCTCCGAGAGACGCCCATTCCACCCAACGTTCAAATGATGCACGCGGCGTGCGGTCTGAGAGGCGCCGTTGCGTACGCGTTGGCGGTCAACATGCCGTCGACTCGTGCCGGAGAGCACGGTTCGCGCGCCGTGGAAACCGGCACGTTGGTGATTTGTTTAGTCTCGACGCTCGTTCTCGGCGGCGCCACGCTTCCGCTCATGAAACATCTCGGCTTGTACAACGCCGAGGACAGGGAGGGTTTGGCGAATAGCGCAATGAGTGCGACCGCGCACGATGGTTTAGGTTTCATAAATCCGTCTCCTCGAGCGCGCGCCGTTCGTGCGAGAGCGCTCGCGGACGGACATCCCATCTGGTACATCGGGTTGGCGTTGCGCGCCAAGGCGAGGTTGTTCGAGTGGTGGGAAGGCTTTGAGAATGATTTTATGAAACCCACCTTTGGGGGCGCGGTCATCGGGAACGCATGGGCCGTGGTGGACACGGAGGTAGTCGATGATGACGCCGATCGAGGCGCGGAGGTGGAGTTGACGCCCATCCCGTGCGAGGAGCGCGGCAAGGACGAGGAGAGCGGGCCCTTGCGAACGGGACCAGCGAGTGACGATTGACAACGTTTGAATATCTGTAATTTCAGTGAAAAAAGCAACTACTAAAAGCGCAAGACGACGCCGCACGGTGTGCGAGCTTAAAGTTCACCACAGTCGGCGATGAGAACCTCTTGAGACGTCGCGCCGGATTGAGAGCCGACGGCTTCAACCTTTTGGACGACGTCCATACCTTCGACGACGGAGCCGAACACGGTGTGCTTACCGTCCAACCACGCGGTTTCGGCGGTGCACAAGAAGAATTGGGAGCCGTTCGTGTTCGGACCGGCGTTCGCCATGGACAAGATGCCCGGACCGGTGTGCTTGAGGATGAAGTTTTCGTCTTCAAACTTGTTGCCAAAGATGGATTTGCCCCCCGTGCCGTTGCGGTTGGTGAAGTCACCACCTTGGCACATGAAGCCCGGAATGACGCGGTGGAACGGAGATCCCTTGTAACCGAAGCCCGGTTCGCCCGTGCACAACTGACGGAAGTTTTCACCGCACTTGGGCGTGACGTCGCCTCGGATTTCCATCACCACGCGTCCCGCCGCCTCGCCGCCGATGGTGATGTCGAAGAAGCACTTGAACGGTTCACGGTGCTTCACCTCGAGACGATCGAGGGACATGACCTCGATATCAAAATTGAGCGTCTTGCCCGCCAACGGGTGATTGGCGTCGAGCGCAACCTCGGAATCCGTCACCTCGATGATCTCCGCCGGCATGCCCTGCCCGACCATCAACTTTTCCCCAACCTTGACCAAATCCTCACCGACCGCGTCCACGACGTCCTTCTTCGGCACGCGGAGGATATTTTCCGGACGAACCTCACCGTACGCGTCCGCCGGGGCGCACGTGATGGTCTTCTTCTCCCCCACCGCGAGTCCGAGGACGCCCTTATCGAAGCCAGGAATCATCGTCCCCGCGCCCACGGTGAACGCGATCGGTTCACCGCGGTCTCGAGAGCTGTCGAACTGCTCGCCGTTCTCGAGCGTGCCGACGTAGTGAATGGCGACGGAGTCACCCTTCTCCACCACCTTACCCGCGGAGGCGGAGACGGCGAACGCGCGGGCGCGACCGATGACACCTTGGGCGCGGCGGCTGCGCGCGATCGGGGCGCCGCCTCGAACGGCGGCGCAAGCGCGCATGGCGGACAGAGCGGCTCGCATGTGCGAACGGGTGCGGTCGGTCGTTCGACGCTCCGCTCGGAAGCCGAGGGACGAGGCGCGAAGTGACGGCGTCGAGGGGGGGGCGGTTCGGTTCGGGGAAGAGGAAGAGGTTCTCTGCGTTTATTACAGCGCGACGCGGACTCGACAATCATTTGATGTACTTGTTCAGGAATCTCTTGTGGAAATCGCTTCGAATTGTGTCGTTGATGAAACGCTTACCGACCTTGGGTTCGTCGCGAGCCTGATTTCTGAAGACGACGTCGTCGTCCCATCGACGCTTGGTTCGGAAATCTCCTCCTCCTCCTCCGCCGCCGCCGCCGCCCAAGTCGAGCAACGGGTTACCGGCGGCTAATTCGCTCCGTTTTTCCTCTAATTCCGCCGCTTCCTCGACCGCAGCCTTCTTCTTTGCCTCCTCCGCGCGTTCCGCCTTGATTCTCTCGAGTTCAGCCAACAGAGCCGCCGTGTCGTCGTCTGCGAGGTTCGATAGGGTCAGTCTCTCGCGCCGTCGTCGAGGTCGAGGTCGAGGTCGAGGTCGCCGATCTCTTCGCGCGCGCGCGTACCGTCGCTCTCGGAATCACTCTCCGAATCACTCTCGCTCCCACTCGCGCTCGCGTCGTCGTCCGCGTCCTCCGCGCGCGGTTTAAACCGTCCCTCGTCGTCGTCGCCGCCCAACGCCGCCGCCGCCGCCGCCGTCCCCGCCTCCCCGATGGCCCCTCCCGCGCCCGTCTTCCCGCCCTTGGCCGCGCGCTCCTTCTCCTCGAGCTCGCGCTTCAAATCTCTCGCCAAGAGCGCGTCCGCACCGCCCTGCGACGGCGCCCGCGTCTTCATCGTCATGAATCCATTCGCGTCCAGTTTCGAGTGTTTCGCGCTCGGCCCGAACAGGCGCGCGCCGCCCTGATGTTCGCGCCCCTTGGCCGGCGCCCACGTCGGTCGATGCGCCGTCGTCATCCTCCCCTCCTCACCGCTCGCGTCGCGTCGTCTCGACGCCTCGCGCGCGCGTCGAGCGTCGTCGTGTGATGCCAGCCGCGATTGGGCGCCGCGCCGACATGCCCACCCACGCGCTCGTCTCCGTCGTCGCGCGCGCGTCCGCGTCGACGTCCGCGTCGACGTCGTCACCGACGAACCTCTCGCGCCCGCCTTGGTGGGCGCGCGCGTCGAACGCGTCCAACCCAGCGCTCGAGGGAAATTTCGCCCCGGTGGCGGATGAGCTCGAGACGCCGATGATGGATCTCACGATCGACGGCGCGCTGCCGCGCTCGCTGAACGGTGCGTACCTCAGGAACGGGCCGAATCCCGCGCGCGAGCCCGCGCTCGGGTGCGAGAGGTATCACTGGTTCGACGGGGATGGATTGATGCACGCGGTGCGCGTGCACCGCGGTCGCGCGTCGTACACGCGACGGTACGTGCGCACGAAAGGGTTCGAACGCGAACGACGCGCGAACGAGGCCCTGTACACGGGCCTGAGAGATATCAACCCGATTTGGCGGTATTTATTGCCTCGTCTGTTCGAAAAGGTGACGACGGACGCGCTCGAACCGGATAGCGCGTTCTTCGTCATTCAGAGTAAGAATACGAGCTCGAACGCGTTGACGCACCACGCCGGGAGATTATTGGCGACGTATGAATCGGGATCGCCGTATGAGATCGCGCTCGAACCGTCGTTGCGAACGAAGGGAGTGTGTTCGTTCGACGGGACGTTCGGACCGAGGGATTATTGGTTGGATAACTTTACGGCGCATTCAAAGATTTGTCCGCTGACGGGCGAGTTGCTGTACATGGGGTACAATCTCGTCGCGCTCGGCGTCCAACAGGAGGGACGCACCACCATCACCGTCGGCGCCATCGATGCCGAGAGCGGGAAACGCACGCGTCGACGACAATTTAAAGTGCCGAGACCGAGCATGCAACACGACTTTGCAATCACGCCGAGTAAAATCGTCTTGATCGACGGTCCGTTGGTGTTTAATCTGCCGCGCGTCATCGACGGCGGGTTGCCGTTTAGCTTTGAAAAGGAGAGCACCGCGCGCGTGGGGTGGGTGCCTCGAGAGGGCGACGAGGGACCGTTTTGGGTGGACACCGAGGAGACGTGTTTCGCGTATCACGTCGTCAACGCGTACGAGGAGGGGGACGAGCTCGTGCTCGACGTGTGCAAAGCCGACGAGACGAACGCGTTGGGCATGTGTGAAGAGTCTGTCGCCGCGCGTTCGACGCCGGCGCCGAATCCCGTCGACGCCGGTCGAGACGTCGCGGCGTTGTGGCGATGGAGAATCGACACAAAGGCGAAGACGTTGCTCTCGAGCCGACGCATGTGCGAACAAACCTCCGATTTCCCGTGCATCAACAGACAATTCACCGGTCTCAAGTATCGGTACGCGTACAGCGCGGCGTACAAATCCGGAACCGAGCCCAAGGAACGCATGGACATTCCGACGTTTGACGCCGTGCTGAAACACGACATGGAATCGGAGACGACGACGCGATACGATTTAGGCGAGGGAAGAACGTGCGGTGACATCATCTTCGTTCCGGAGAAGGACCCCGAGGGCGAAGACGACGGGTACCTCCTCGTCTTAACGCACGTCGACTCGCCGGATGAGGAACCGAGAACGGAATTATTGGTGCTCGACGCGAACGGGCCCGAATTAACCAAACAGTGCGTCGTGCACATTCCCGTGCGCGTTCCGTACGGATTTCACTGCGAGTACGTTCCGGGACCGCTCCCCGATTGGCCGCTGTAGGAGCGTGAGGATTGTTTGCGCGCCGACGTTCCCGAGGCGGCGGCGCTTCACACCTCGACGCGACGACCGACGGACGCGCCCCGCACGCGTTCGTCCACCGAGACATTATCGAGCGTTCGCACCATGCGCGTGCGAACTCCATCGCGCGGTGTCGACTTCGCGACGCGTCTCGCGGGTAAGGTTCACGAGACTCGCGGCGGCGGGGACACGTACGTCCTTCTAGTCTACGCCTACCGCGCGTGTCGTCTTCTCCATCTCACGGCGACCGTTTTTTGCGCGTTCGGCGCGCGTCGTCTGGTCAGTCGAGGTGAATTCGCCTGGTTCGTCTCGTCTTTCGTCGCTCACGTGGCGACGGACGCGGCGTCTGGAAGCGCGCTCGCGCTCGCCGCCGCCGAGCGCGAGACGCCGAGGGCGACCGTCGTCCGAGAAACGACGCTCAACGTGGAATCGTTCGCGCAAAACGCGCTCGAGGCGATCGCGTGTGGGTGTCTCGTCGTCGCCGGCGCGGTGCACAGCGCGCTCGTCGGGTACGTGGACGAGGCGGATGTGTTTTCTTCTCTCGTCGCGGGCGCGGCGTGTCGGTTCGCGTTCTCGAAGGCGACGCGCGCTCGCCGCGCGTCGAGAACGACGACGACGACGACAACGGTTGCGGTGGACGACACACACACCGCGCGCGCGTCCGTGTCGACGTCCGCGCTCGTGAACGAACCGGGTGAATCGGTGGCTGTCGTCGGCGACGGCGCGGAGACGCTTTTCCGGCGAATCGTTCGAGGCGCGCGCGACGCCGGCGACGTCGGCGTCGTCGTCTCTCCCGCGAACGAGTGGACGATTCCCGAGACGAACGAGTGTCTACGAAGTAACGCCCTCGTGTTCGGCGACGCCGTGGCGCGCGTGGACGCGTTACGACACGAAAGACTCTTGGAAACTTTGGAGGCGTCGCTCGCGTCTTCCAGTCGAGGTCTCGAATACGCCCCGCGACGAACGCGCGCCGCCGCCGAGGACGTCGACGTCGACCCATTCCTCTCCACGGCGTGTGAGATCGGTCTCGAACGCGCGAGACGCGCGTCCGCGCGCGTGTTGGTCACGGAACATCCGTTTCGCGAGCTCGACGACGTCGTCGCGCGCCGTCGCCGCGTTGCGACCGCGTTGACGAGCGCGCGTCGATCGTGCGTCTTCACGACGACGGACGTCTGCGTCTTACCCTTTTGCACGAGAATCGTCGTCACACGCGGCGACGACGTCGTCTTCATCGGTCACTGGCGAGAGTTGGTGAGGCACCGATCGACGGCGCGCGCGTGTCTGTCGAATGTCGCGTTCTCGCCTCCGGCGCGGTCGCTTCGCCTCCGGCGCGCGCGTCTCGGGTCACGTCTCCCATCGTCGTCTCGAGACGCACGCGTCGCGTCATCTCGAGACGTGCGCATCGCGCTCGCCGCGTTCACGTGCGCGAGCGTCGCCCCCGCGACGGCGACGTACGCCCTCGAGCGTTGGCTCGACTCGAAGCGTTCGCGGGACGCGTCCGGGGACGACGCCGCGTTGCTCGTCGCCGCCGTCGGTTCGTTTCTCATCCACGTCGTCGCGAGACGCGCGTTTACATCGAACGACGTCCGTGCGTTCGCGCGCGTCGGGTACGTCGCCCTCGCGTCGGCGTGCATGTTTCCGCCGTCGTGGCGCGTCGTCCCGGCGGCGGCGTTTTTCGCCGCGCTCGTCGCCGAGGGCGCGCGTCCGGGACGCGCGACGCGTCGACTCGAGCGCGAGTTCGCGGAGCGTCTCGCGCGCGCGAAACGCGTCGCGTCTCGAGTCTCGCGCGGTCTCGCGCAGATACGCGCCGCGGGATGCGAGGAGATGTACGAAGACATCGGACGAAGCGCCGAGCTGAAGGCGCGCGAGAGCCTTCGGCGACTTCTCGCGGCGCGCGCGGCGTCTCGGATGTGCGTCGGCGGCGTCGTCCTCACGGCGTTCGTGTTCGGCGCGTCGTCGCTGGACGCGCGCGAGGACGCCGCGAGGCGAGGGTTCTTGGCGTTTTTGGCGTTGCAGACGCGGGAGGCGATGGTGGACGTCGTCGAGCGCGCGCGGCGGGCGCGAGACGACGCGAAACGGCGGTCTCGCGGCGACGAAACCGTCGCGCTCGGTCGACCGAGAGCGCCGCGACGCGCGCGGTCGTTCGCGTGAAAACGAGGGGGGGTAGATGTGTTCGTGTGGGTTATTAATCAATTCGACTATTGTACAGAACGCGGTGTTCTTCGTCGTCTTTCTTCGTCTCCTCAATCCGACTCGTTTTGGCTGGTGAGAGAGAGCCCTTCGAAAGAAAACGGATCAAACGCGTACCCGCTCCCCTTGAAGAACTTGTTGTTGAACTCGACCCAGTGTAAACGCAGCGCGTGTAAAAAGGCGGAGAGGGATTCCATGAGCATGAGCACGCCGATCGTGGCGAACGCCCAGACGGCGAAACCGACGACGATGGCGACGACGCTGCCGCTTGCCACGGCGCCCATGAAGACTCTGTCCCAAAATACGGCGGAGAGCTGCGCGTGGGCGAGGGAGAGGGCCCAGAGACGAAGGTACGACGCGGTGTTGGATACGGCGCCGAGGACGAATTCAATCGTGTGAATGCCTTGATGCACCATCACCTCACTAAAGTCGAACTCATCGTCGGCGTCTTCGGTGGATGGAGAACTGTTCTCGGCGTCTGACACCAAAAACTCTTCATCCTCGTCGTCGCCGTCTAATCGAACGTATCGAATGCCGCCGCGGCGAACGCCCCCTCTGGATTGTTCGTGACGTTTCTTAAGGATGAACGGTTTCGGGAAGAGCATCACCGGCACGGAGACAAAGGCGAGAAACAAGAGGAAATTCTGAAACGCGCCCTGTCCAGGAAAGAGGACGTTTTCGGGACATCCCGGTCCTCCGTTTTCACCCTCCCCGGCGCAGTCGACGTTGCCCGGTGATAAGAACATGTAAATCATGACGTGGTACAAGTCAGCGGTCGATCCCGGGGTGCACCACTTGATGAGAATCAAGAGGGACAGGTACCCGAAGAGCGCGCCGAGAAAGATGACTTGCGGAATGAATTCGCAGAACATGGATAACTTGTCGTTCGTGTACGCCTGGTTCAGATACGACATGAAAATGCCGAGCATCATCTGCGAGACGCCCATCAGGATCGACATCTTCATCTTTAAAGAGTTCAAAAACGGGAGTTCCGATCGGGAACCGTGCCAGATGGGATCGACGCCGAACGCGTACGCGCCGTCGCCGTTGTTCACCAAGCCAGTCGTGTACTGCGTCTCGCACCCTTCCGAGTTGTCGTTCGGGTCGCACACGTACTTGCTCGCGCCGAACCAGTTCATCGGCACCGAGAAGCACTCGTTGTAGAGAAGACCGGTGTAAATGCTAAAGATGGACATGAGAAGGATGGCGTAGCGACCGTCAAACGCCATCTGGAGAATTTCATTCAAGCCGGAGGACGCGAGCTTCTTTTCATTCATGACCAGGTACAAGGCCGCGAAAAGCATCAAGATGCCGTGTCCGAAATCACCGAACATGACGGCGAATAAGAATGGGAACGTGACGATCGTGAACACCGTCGGGTTTACCTCTCGGTAACTCGCGACGCCGTACGCGTCGACGATGCCTTGGAAGACGGCGGTGACCTTGTTCGTCTGGAAGTGCGTCGGCGGTGACTCCTTGGTCTCTATCTGCTGGAAAATCGTGCCCACGGACGCGAGTGAGGATTGATTCGCGTCCGTCAGCGCGTTTTGTACCGAGGACAGGGCGTAATCGGGAATCCACGCCTGGGCGACGAGCACCTTGCGCGTGACGTCGACCGAGCACATGCCCATGGTGTGATAGATGGACTTTTCTCGCAGCGCGATCTGCGCCCATTCTTCCAAATTTTCACCAATTTTGAGCAACACTTCATCGCGATGGGCGATGGAGGCGTCGAGCGTCGATTGCAGCTCGACGAGGCGAGCGGTGCACTCGGCGTACATTTGTCGTTGGCGCGTGTAATCTTCGGGAAAGGGGTAACGGTTCACGTTGAACGCCTCGGATATTTTGATGATCTTGTCCCTCGCGCGCTCGCCCGCGAAGAAGACCACGATGACGGTCTTCTCGCACTTCTCACCCGTCGTCGGATCGAGCACCGTTCCCGGGATTCGCGACTGTTTCAAAAACATGTTCCCCCGCGTGGCGCGAAACAAAATACGTTCAAACGAAATCACCTTGTTCGTCAAGATGACGCCGGTGATGAAACCCAAACGAATCGCATTCGCGCCAGAAGACGTCGCCTCCGCTCCCGATTCTCCACCGCCTCGCGCCGAGCCTCCCGCGCGTCCCGCGTCGAGCTCCGCCATCTCTAAATACGAACTCGACCTCGCGCCCATACCGTCCGAGCTCGACTCGCGTCCTCGCCCGATCGCCGGCAACAACGTCTCCCCGCCTCCTCCTCCGCCCCCCTCGAGATCGTCGTACGCGCGCGACGCGCCGAAATCACCCGCGCCGCGACCTCTCTCTCCTCCGCCTCGCCCGTCCGAGCGACTCTCTTCAAACATCCCTCCCGCCTTCTCCAGCACCAACTGCAACTCCAACAGTTCCGCGTGCGTCCGCATCAATCTATCATAATTCTTCAACGCCTGCGCCAAATCTTTCTCCATCTCCTCCGTCGCGTGATCCAACTCGTCCGCGCTCGTCGTCGGTCGTCCCGCCCGTCCCGCCCCACCCGTCCTCGCCCTCGCCACCGGCGTCTCCGCGCGCTTCGCCTCCTCATCGAAGTACCGCAACCGCCGCAGAAGTTCCTCCGCCCGTCGCACGTGCGCCGCGTACGCGCGCTTAAACAACGGCACGTCCGGATTCAGATCTTGAAACTGCGCGCACGCGAGCTCCCCCAAACGTTCGATCGTGTCTCTCGCCGCCTCTTCGGGCACGATGACGCGCGCGAGCGACACGCGTTCGCTTCGAAAGAGCTCCATCTCCGTCCGCCGTCTCCTCGCTCGCGACGCTCGACGCGCCGTCGAGTGTCGCGAGTCGACGCGCAAAGTCAAAAATCATGAAAACCGTCTCGACACAGATCGACGCGCGAGATGGGCGCGGACGCGCCTCCAGGCGCGCGACAGCGCGCCAATTGGTCACCATACGTGCGTGCGTTCGATCGCGCGCGAGACGAGGGCGCGCGCGCGCGAGGACGAGGCGTTTCGAGACCATTCGATTCGATCGGCGCGCGGATTCGATCGCGACGCGTCGACGACGGCGTGGACGATGGATGACGACGACGCGACCGCGCGCGCGGTGTCGACGTGGACGCGGGACGCGCGCGGCGCTTCGAATCGCGAGATGCGGGGAAGACCTCGCGAGGGGACGGGACGCGCGAAGACTGACCGATTGCGATCAACCGCCGCGCGCGGCGTCGACGCGCGCCGACAGGACAATAACGGAGGCACGGTGCTCGCGGTGGCGGGTGAAAATTACGTGATATGCGCCTCTGATTCGAGAATGAGCTCTGGGTATAACATTCTGACGAGAAATTACGAAAAAGTCGATCACATGAGCCCGAAGGTGCTCATGGCGAGCGCCGGGTTCGCGGCGGACGCGCAGACGCTGAAAAAGACGCTTCGCGCGAGATGCAAACAGTATGAATTCCAAAATAAGAAACCGATCGGGTGCGTGTCGTTCGCGCAAATGTTGAGTAATACACTGTATTACCGACGTTTTTTCCCGTATTATGCGTTTAATATCGTCGCTGGATTGGACGCCGAGGGGAAGGGCGCCGTCTTCACGTACGACGCCGTCGGTTCGTACGAGCGCACGAATTATTCGTGTCAAGGGTCTGGTCAGGCGTTGATCATGCCCGTGTTGGATCATCAGTTGAAGACGGTGTCGCCGTTGGTGTTACCCGCGGTGTCGAGCGCGACGCCGCTGAGCGAAGCGCAGGCGATCGATCTCATAAAGGATTGTTTCGCCACGGCGACCGAGCGAGACATTTACACGGGCGATCGCGTTGACATTTGGATAATGAATGCCGAGGGCGTGCGGAAGGAAGAGATGGCGCTGCGCACGGACTAGACGATTGTAGTAGAAGAAATCCCTTAGGTATCGTATCACAGCGATGCACTCTATTCTGTCTGTTCTTGGTGGAAAAAATCTGCAAACGAGCAAACGAGCGGCGGCGCGCGCGAGGCGCGCGCGGCGAGAAGACGACCCGACTCCTCGCGCGACTTAGAACACGGTCGCCGTGAGGATGAAGAGCAACATGGCGAGCATGGCCATGCGCCCGTTCACCATCTCCGCCTTGTACGTGAACACTTCGTCCAACTTGGCGCCGGAGAACGCGTTCATCGCCGCCGAGTTGACGTTGGACGGAAAGTATCCGCTCGGGTTGACCTTTTGCACGACGCTCGCCGCGCTGATGGTGACGAGAACGAACGCGACGGCGAGCGGCACCTTGGCCATCATCGTCAACAAATCACCGTTGAACGTGTTCATGACGGCGAGCACGAAACCAACCATCTGAGACGAACGAAAGGACGACGCGCGCGTCAGTCGGCGTTTGGATAACAAAAAGAGTCGACGCTGGCGCGCCGGGACGTTCCCGATAACGCGCGCGTCTCTCGCGAAAACACGAACGCATCGACACGAGACGGACCAAAAAAAGAAAAAACAAAAAGAAAAAGAAAAAGAAAAACACGCGTCATCACTCATCGTTCGCGTTCACCATCTCGCACGCACCGCGCATCGACCGTTGATGGTCTCCGCCGTCGCCGTGAATCCGCTCTCGCGATAGAGCGTCTCCCCAAACTTTTCACTCAACACCAACTGTCCGAGTTCCGCTCCCTTGGTCTGCGAGCCCAAGATGGCGAACACGTCGTCCAATTCCTTCACCCCGAGAGATTTCACGAAGTCCGGCGTCGCGCCGCCGTCAGCCTTGTCCATCATGTCCTCGAGACCGCCGAGGCCGATCTCACCGCCAGACATTTCTTGATTCATCCCCTCCTCGCTCTCGGCGCGGACCATCACGGCGCGCGCGCGACGGCGCACTCCGGAGGAAATCGCGACCGGCGCGCGGGCGGCGGCGTTCGCGCGCGTCGTCATCATCATCGTCGGCGTCGGCGTCGGCGTGTGCGGGGCGCGGATCGGATTAATGCACGATTCGTGACGTCGATCGACCGGGGTTTTGGAAGCTACAGTATGGGGTTTCATACGTGGTGCGCACGAATGCACGCGCGAATGCGCGACGATCGCGAGGCGGTCCGTCTCCTCGATTCGCGCCTGGGAACGCGACGCGCCGAGTCCGCGGCGCGCGGGACGGACGCGGTCGGTGTCCGGGGATCGGTGTCGGTGTCGTCGGCGCGCGCGAATCGAGGAGACGTCGATCGACGCGTGAATCGGAGAGGAAAGGATGACGACGACCGCCTCGAGCGCGAGGGTGGCGGTGACGCTCGGACGACGCGTCGGACGGAACGATGGACGACGGGGGCGCGTCGAGGGCGGTGGTGGTGGTGCGGTGGCGCCGCGACGATCCCGCGAGGCGGTGTCGGTGCGAGCGTCGACGAGACGAGACGAGGGTCGGCGGGTCGGCGGCGGGTCGGCGGCGAGGGCGGCGAAGACGCGAGGGGTGACCGTCGTCGCGAACGCGCTGAGCGGTGGATACGGTGGCGGTGGTCGCGGGTTTAACATCGTTCCCGTGCCGGATCGCGTGGTGGCGCTCGTGCCGTACCTGTTGCCGCTCATGAGCGCGCTTCGGTACGGACGGTTTTTCTTCACGCAGTTTCCGGCGGCGGTGATTTTGTTGAAGCCGTTGATGCCGATTTTGCGAGGCGTGGCGACGTTACCGATGGGAAACCTAATCGTGTTCTTCGCCATCTATCTCGGGATCGCCAAGAACCAAAACTTGTCGAGATTTTGTCGGTTCAACGCGATGCAGGCGATTTTGTTGGACATCGCGTTGATTTTCCCGTCCCTGGTCGAGTCTTTGTTCGGACCGGGCATCTTGGGTATCGGACTTCCGTACGGCGTGACGATGGTGATGCATAATGCGATTTTCGTCGTCACGCTCGGCGCGTTCGCGCTCGCCGCGGTCGGGTGCATGACGGGACAGTACGTGCGCCTGAAATTCCTCGCCGACGCGGCGGACGCGCAAATGGGCGCGTACTGACTTTTTTGATCGATCCGCCGAGGAGAAGTCGCATTTCGTCGAACGAACGGAGCGGAACGGTGTTAGTTGTTTGTTTTTCAGATCTCTCGCGCGCGTCGACATCGCGTGAGCACATGTAATGTAAAGGTGGTTTAAAAAAAAACAAATGAAGTCGTTTAGTAGGCGTCCGATTCATCGCTCGGCGATCGAGGAGGTACTCCGATGGCTAAACCGCCCTCCGACGTCAGAGATGACAAGCGTCGCGGTCTCAAGCGAGACGCATCGTCTGTGCCTGCACCGCCGGTCGAGGTTCGGAGTCGTTTGCTCGTGGGCGGTGGTTTCGATTTGACATCCAAATCGTCCCCCGCGCATCCGTCGTCGGAACCCGGATCGCTCGACTCCATGCTCGCGTCGCCCGAGTCCACTTCGCTATCCGAGACTTCCGAGTCCAAATCAGCTTCCAAGGACGTTTCCGATTCCGTTTCGCTCTCCACCTTTTTGGCTGGAGGTTTCTTCGCCGCGGGTTTCGGTTTCGGTTTCGCCGCGAGCGTCGGTCGCTGGTACGCGCCGGATATTTGCGGAGGATTTCTCGGCTGAAGCGGCTGCCGCGTCGGTGGAATAAATTTCGTCGGTCGAGTGTAGGACGGCACCGCCGGACGGGTCGAGCCCGCCGCCGCCGGAGTCGTCGTCGCCGCCTTTGGCGCTTCCGACTTTGACTCTGCCGCGTCCCCCTTCGGTGGTTCCTTCTTCGTCTCGGCGATGGCGCAACCCTCAACTTTGAGCGAGAATATGAACGAGACGTCATCACCGACGGATTTCTTCATCATGTCGTCCGGAACTTTGTCCATGCGATGGTGATGTGCCCATTCGTCGAGTTTCTGTTCATCCGCTTCGTCGATTTGCTCCTCCCAAACTTTGTACTCTTCGTCCGCGTCGTGAATGAGCTCGTCGGTCTCTTCCGCTTTTGAAGGACATCGTTTACACCCGCAGGTATCGTGCGTGTCGGAGTGCGTCGTGCAGTCCAATGAGAAGAGCTTTCTCAGATCCTCCTTGGACATCACGGCTTGCTCGAGTTCGCCAGAGCCGTTGACGACGTTTTGCAAGCTCTCCTTTGACAGCTGGCGCTGAAACACCTTCTCTTCAATCGTCCCCGTGGCTAAGAATCGATACAAATAGCACTTCTTCTTTTGACCGTCGCGCCAGCATCGCGCTGCGGCTTGCTTATCGTTGGCTGGATTCCAGTCCGGATCAAACAACACCAGACGATTTCCGCCGATGAGGTTGATGCCGCAACCACCTGCCTTTGACGAAAGTAAGAACACGAAAGAATTGCTCGTCGGATCGTTGAATTGCTTGACGAGCTTTTGCCGTTTCCCGATCGACGTCGAACCGTCCAAACGCACGTGCGGATAGTGTCTATCGCGACACAACTGCGCGACCAAATCGAGCGTCTGCGTGTAGTTTGAGATGATGACGATTCGATCCTTCGTCTCCGCGCGCAAGTTGGCGAGTAAGCGAGCGAGCACTCCGAATTTACCGCTGTGTTCTTCCCATCCCGGAGCCATGCCGGAGCCTCCGCGACCGCCGCGTCCTCTGCCTCCGTCGTACATGCCCGGCGTGAAGAACTCGGCGCACGTGCTAAATCCGCTCGCCGCTTGACCCGTGTTTTTCGACCCCTTGATCATGTCGTGAATGAGTTTCGGGTGATTGCACAGCTTCTTCAGCGCCGTGATAGCCGGTAAAACCGCCGTCGCCTTCCCAGTCAACGCCTGCGTCGCCGCCTTGGACGTGAGGAAATGTTCGTACAGCGCCTGTTGCAACGGCGACAATTTACAGCAGACGACTTCGACCACCTTTGGGGGAAGATGCTTGCTCAGAATCGTGTTCGTCCGGCGCAAGATGAATTTATTCACGAGTTCAGAGAGATCTGCGTTCGCAACTTGCGCGCGCTTCAGCTCCGCCTCCGTCGCGTCCGGTTCACGACCGGCCAAGATTGGACGCTCGTACTTTTTCGCAAACTCGGGCGGGGTGCCGAGTAATCCCGGATTACAAAACCCGACCATGGAATAAAACTCGTCCAAGTGATTTTGCATCGGCGTGCCACTGAGCATGACTCTGCGAAGACACGGCACCGAACACAGGGCTTTGTTCGTGAGCGTTTCGCCGTTTTTCAGGCGATGCGCTTCGTCACACATGATCAAATCCACGGCGCCGTTGAAATTAAATCTCTCCGAATGAATCCGAAAGGTTTCGTAGCTCACGATCATCACCTGCGCGACGTGTCGAGGGGCGAGAAACGATTTCACCGAACTCACCACTTCAGCGCGCGTTGAATCACAGATCGGAAGCGTCTTCACGCGTCCGTTTAACCACTTGTTGCACTCGTCGTCCCAGTTGGACACGAGCGACGTCGGACAGACAATGAGCGCCCGCTTCACCGTCGGCGCGCCATCGAATCCCTGTCGCAACAGCGTCCACAACAGCGCGATCCCCTGGAGCGTCTTCCCCAGACCCATATCATCCGCCAAGATACACCCCGTACCGTCGTAATCTCGCAGACCCATGACGCACTCAAACATAAACTTGACCCCTTCCCGTTGATGCGGCCGCAACCATCTCGTCAACATGCGATCCACGACGATGGCTTTCGCCTCGCTCGGCGCGCTCACGCGCGTCGTCGTCGTCTCCTCGCCGTCACCGCCTCGATTCACGCTCGGGACTCCCTCCTCGGGCGTCCAGAGCGTCAAATCCTCGATTCCGGCCGGTAATTCAATCGTCTCCTCCTCGCGCGCGAGCGCCGTCGGTTTCGGCATCGCCGCCGCCGCGTCGCTCGGTTTCGCGCCCCACGGCACGAACACGCGTCGACTCGCCAATCGCCGCATCAATTCCGCTGTACACGCGTCACGAAATCATCGTCAATCTCGCGTTCACGCCCTCTCTCTCTCTCTCTCTCTCTCTCTCGTCGTCGTCGTCGCGGTGCCGACTTTTCCTCGTCGACGTCGTCTTCCCCCGCGCGCGCTCGAAATCACATGAATCCTCCACCTCGCCTCGCCTCGCCTCGCGCACCGCTCCGATTCGGCGCGTTCGGAAACGGCGACTTAAACGCTCGTCTCAGCACCACCGCCGGATCCTCCACCGTCAGTCCCCGCACGAACGGACGCGCGCACGTCTCGAGCGTCCCATTCATCATCGCTCGAATGTTCGCCGCCTTGACGTCGCGCTGCGACATCACCACCTCCTCCTCCTCCTCCTCCGAGGCATCGACGACGAACGTCTCGTCCTCCTCCTCCTCCTCCGAGGCGTCGACGCGCGCCTCGTCCTCATCCGTCGACGACATGGTCGCGCGTCGGCGTCGGGCTGTCGCGCGCGCTTTGAAATCGCCCCGCGCGGGCCGAGGGACACACGTCGAGTCATGACCCGTGATTCGTTCGTGTACTGAGTCATGACTCGTCACACCGGGAGCCGGTCGGGTCGGCCCTCGTCGAGTTCGAGTCGTTCGAGTCGAGCGGTCGCGCGCGCGCGCGCAGACGTCGACGCGCGACGGACGGTGGCGAACGCATGTCGCTGCGAAGAGCGCTCTTGACGCTCGCGCCTCGCGCGCGCGCGCACGCGTACGCGACGACGACGACGACGACGACGACCAAGGAGACGACCGGGATCGTCGGTCTGGATGTGCTCGACGACCCTAAGGCGCGATACCAAGCCGTCTGCGAGGACGTCCTCAGAGAGGTCGCGAGGGGTATACCCGAGGATGCCGGGTACAGAAAGATCGTCGAGGAGGTGTACGAGGAGCGGTTGGCCAAGACGCGGGCGGGGGCGAACGCGGAGGAGATTGAGAGTGCGATCGGGGAGGGACAAATTGAAGAGTTGTACGAAATCGCAAAGGACGAGTTGGGGTTGATTCCGAAGATGCGAGAGTGGAAACCGTGGGAGTTTGATCACGAGATTGAGATGATAGAGGAGCCGAAAGAAAATCCGTATTTTGCGGAGGCGGCGCGCGAGGATTGAGCGATGTTTGTAAAAAAAATGAATACCCGAGTAACTATGCGTTTGTTTCCGACGACGACGGCGCGAGCGAGCGAGCGAGCGAGCGAGTGGTTACGTCGATTCAGAGAGTGGGAGAACGTTGAGCACGCCGCGACAGGTGGGCGCGCCGCACGCGCACGCGAGCGCTTCGTCCGCGCCGTAACGATAATCGTAGGTGATCTCTTCGCCCGGCGCGATGTCTCTCGAAGCGAATAAGCACACGTGCTGCGCGTTGTCGCAGGAAATGATTCGAGAGTGCGCGTTCGGTTCGCACGAGTGATTCGCAAGATTGGCGATGTTTCCCACGCGCGTCGCGTCCAATCTCATCTGCGCCTCACCACCGAGCGAAAACATGTACGTTCCCTGACCGACGCTCTCGTCGTATTCGTCTCGTTCTCTAACGTCGGCGACGGAGGGACGAATGATTTCACCGACGTAATCGATGATCATCTCGCCGCGAGCGTGCGCAACCTTGGCCATCAAACCAAAACCGTGAATCGCGCTCTTCGCGATAGTCACGCGATCCTCGATGGATGCTTTCATGCGCTGGAATCTCTCGTTTAAACTTGTCGGCTTGGGCGGCGCTACGCGCGATTGACGTCTCCACGCGAGCGATTCCAAACGATTCCGTCGCGCGCCCGTGACGAGATACGGAATCAATCCTCGTCGACGTTTCTTGTCGACCGTTCTCACCGCCGTCGGTTCCGGTTGAATGCGCGGGTGTCGTTTCGCGCACGTCGCGCAGCACGGAAAAAGCACCGCGTCCGTATCTCTCGACGCTTCGTCGTACGACGCGCCAAACTCGAGTCCGGCCTCTCGCAATTCCCGTCGCGTTTTCGCGTGCGTCACGTAACCCTCGTTTGCGTCTCTCGCGCAGTACACGTGAAACGCCGCGTCGCAATCGCTCGACGCGATGCACCGCGTAGCTCTGCCGTAATTCGATCGACACACCGCGCACGTCGCCCCCGCGTTCGCGCTCAGCGTTGAACAATCGATCGGCTCCGCCACGCCGTCCGGATTCTCAAACGTCGCCCCCGCCCACAGCGCGCACGCCACGTGACACCAATTACCGCACGTCGTCGGTTTCATCGCGCCGCCGACGTTTGGACAGAGCGCGCACGCCGGCGGCTCGTCCAACCCGAGCTCGCACGCGCGACACAACCATCGCTGCCCTCGGGGCGGATTTTTGATACCGTAGCACCCCATGTGCACCAAGACCGCGCACTCGTCGCACTGCACGATTTCATCGTGATCGTACTCTTGAATCGAATCGCACACGTCACAGGTTTCCACGGATGTCGCCCGCCGAATCCGTCGCGTCGTCCCTTCCTCCGCCTCTCGCCTCGCGCGCTCCATCACCGCGCGCCGTCGCTCCTCGACGACGTCCTCATCCGTCGGCGTGTACCAATCCCGCGTCGTCGTCGTCCGCGTCCCCGTCGTCGTCGCGTTCTCCGTCATCGCCTCGACCGCGCGCGCCACGCTCGGATCGCTAAACCCGAACACATCCACCCACGGCGTCGTCACGCGTCCATCCACCGCGCCCACCTTCCCCCTCAATCTCTCCCGCACCATCCGCACGCACCTTTCGGGATCGTACGACGCGTACTCCTCCCCCTCCGCGGTGGTTATTCGAAAAACGGGCCCGAGACGCGTGGCGTCGACGCGACACTCCTCGATGCCATCTCGACACCCCACCCGTCGCGCTCTGTACCCATCCGTGCACGTCGTCGACCCGAATCGATACCTCGAGTCTTTAGGCACGATTCGACCGTGAGACACCGCGTACACGCGCGTTTCCCTCCCCTCGACGCCGTCGTCATCGTCTCTCGAGTCGTCTCGTAACGACCGACCCATGGGTCGATCGAATCCTCGACTCTCGCGTCGTCGACGTCGTTTCGCGCGTCTTTCGCGAGGTGAGCGCGCGCGTCTTCCGCGCGTCTTTCGCCGCGATTCGAGCGTCACCGCCGAGGCGGCCGCGTCGCGCGCGCGGGGCGTCGAGAAGTGGGTCGTCGTCTCGAGGGCGTCGAGTCGCCGGAAAACCGGTCGGTCGCCGGAAAACCGGTCGGTCGCCGCGAGGGGGTGGTTGACTTGACCCGCCCGGACGTGGACGATTCGTCTTCTCAGGGCGACGCGCGCGCGAGAGGAGCGAGATGGAGGCGTCGGCGCGAAGGATAAAGACGTACCTGCGCGTGCGCCCGAGCGTGGGGCGTGGGAAGGGGACGCGAGGGAGGATACGGGCGGTGGAGAGCGCGAGCGATGGGGAGGAAGATGAACAGACGAGGATGCGGACGCGCGCGGTGACGTGCGAGATGGAGGCGAGAGAGGACGGAAGAGGACGAGGGGATGGACGAGGGATGAGACAGCATCGATTCGCGTTCGATGGGGTGTTTGAGGAGGAGGCGAGTCAGGAGGCGGTGTTCGAGGAGGTGGGGAGGGACGCGGTGGAGGCGGCGACGAACGGGTTCAACGCCACGCTCTTCGCGTACGGACAGACGGGGAGCGGGAAGACGTACACGCTGAGCGGAGGGACGGCGAGATACGAGGATCGTGGGATCGTGCCGAGGGCGCTGTCGATGATTTTCGAGCGCGTGGAGAAAATCGGGGCGGAGGAGAACGCAAAGTTTACGGTGGAGGTGAGTTACGTGGAGATTTACATGGAGCAAGGGTACGATTTATTGGCGACGACGCTGGACGAGCGCGAGAGCGCGAAGAGAGGGTACGCGCGCAAGTCTGAGATTCCGCTACCGAAGATTCGTGTGTTGGAGGATGAACACGGGCGCACACACGCGATGGATTTGACGTCGCACGCGGTGGCGAGCGAAGCCGAGGCGCTCGATTTGCTCTTCGTGGGCGACACCAATCGCGCGGTCGCGGAGACGCCGCTCAACATGGCGTCGAGTCGTTCGCACTGTATATTCACCGTGATCATCACGCGTCGCTCTCGAGGCGCCGACACGGTTCGACGCGCGAAATTAAACTTGGTCGATTTGGCGGGAAGCGAACGCGTCAACAAGAGTCGCATCGACGGCGCGACGCTGCAAGAGGCGAAATACATCAACGTCTCGCTGCACTTTCTCGAACAAGTCATCGTCGCGCTTCAGGAACGCGCCGATGGGAACGAACACACGCACGTGCCATATCGAAACAGCCTCATGACGACGCTTCTGCGCGACAGTCTCGGTGGAAATTGTCAAACCATCATGATCGCCACGGCGAGCGCCGACGAGGACGCCTTCGACGAGAGCGTGAGCACGTGTCGATTCGCGCAGCGCGTCGGCAAAATTTCAAACCAAGTCTTTGTGAACGAAGAGCTCGACGTGGACGCGCTCATCGCGAGATTGAGGGAGGAGAATAAGCGCTTACGCCTGGAGCTCGCGTTGTCGCGCCGCGCCGAGTCGAGCGACGCCGATGACCCCTCGGGACTCGAGCTCGCGGCGAGTGAACTCGAGAGTCTGCGCGCGAGCGTTCGTAGATACGTCGACGACGATGACCACGTCCTCGACTGCGGGTCGAGCGTCGCGAAGATTCGCGCCGCGCAGGAAATTTTACGAGACATGTGCAGAGTCGCCGAGGCGCGAGACGCGGGGGAGACGAACCGTCGAGACGACGCGACCACCTCCGACGACGAGGACGCCGCCGCCGACGCCGCCGACGCCGACGAGAATACCACCGCCCTCGCACCCGCACCCACTCCTGTCGACGACTCGAACGCGTTCGGCGAGAAAGCGTTCGACAACTTTTGCCGCGACGTCTCTCGCGTCGCGCCCGAGCTCCGCCGCCGTGCCGCGCGTCTCGCGTCCCTCACCGCCGACGCCAGATCCCTCGCGCGCGAGATGAACGCCCTCAAACAAAAAGTCAACGTCGACCGCGGCGCTCTCGACGCGCTCAAAATCGCCCGCGTCGTCGACGGTGTCACCGCGCCGACCGCGGATGAAGTGGCGCTCGAGCGCGCGCTCGACGACGCGTTTCGCCTCCACGCCGCGCGCAAACGCGCGCTCGACGCCGTTCGCGTCGACGTCACGCGAACCAAGGCGACGGTGAACGAGTTAAAATCCAAACTCATACACGAGTTTCACCGTCGCGACGATCGGGCGTCGCCGCGGCGAGCTCGCGAGACGACGTGACGCGACGATTCGCGACGATTCGCGTCTCCTCGCGATGCGTGAATGAATGGGAAAACGGGCAAAGATTTCTGGATTCATCGCGAACCGGTCGCGTCTAATCAAACTTCTAATCCACCTTTTCCTCGGGAGACGGAGGCGTAGGCGGTTCAGAGGCGGCGTCCGGGGACGGTGCGCGACGTCGTCGTCGTCGGTCGTCGTCGGCCTCGCTCGCGGGCGCGCCGAAGACGACGTCTCGAACGACAGAGGTCGGCGACTTTGGATCGCAGTAGCTCGGAAGGACGAGCGTGGGGCGAGTCTCGCCGTGGGTGTTCGGGAGGAGACGCTGCGAGCACAAGACTGGGGAGAAGAGCACCGCGCGGTAGTTTGTCGGTTCGTCGGCTCCGCCGAGGCGCACGGTGGCGAAATAGCCGGCGTCGAAACCGCCGGTGACGACGCCGGTGACCGGTTCGCCGAGTAAGGCTGTGTTCGCACCGCGGAAGTCCCCGATGCCGGCGGCGTGCGCCGTTTCGCTGCGGGCGCACATGGTGAGGTGCGCGGCGGAGACTCGCCGTGCGTCGTCGGCGTCCTCCTCGGATCGTTCGACTGACTCGATCGCGAGACGCTTTCTCGACGACGGTGGACCGCGCGTCATCTCCAACCATTCGTTTCTCTCCTTGTTCGAGAGCGCGCACCACGCGTCGTCGATAGAGTCGACGCGTTTCTTGTCATCTAAAGCCTCGTAGCGCTCGGGAAACTTGGTAACCTCCAAAGTTTCGAAGAGCTTCTTCGCCACTTTATGATCGTGATCCGAGTACTCGACCCGCGCGGCGGCGACTGGCGTCGACACTTCCGGTAAAGGGTTCGTCGTCGTCGTCGTCGTCGTCGTGTTTGCCGTCTTCGGCGCCGCCGACGGTTGCCGTTCCGCGTGCGCTCGTTTTCGCTTTGGAAGCGTCGCCACCACGTCTTCGGGAATTGGAATCTTGCGAAGAATCTTACCAGACGCTCTCTCGCGCATGATGGAAAACTTCTTGTCGTCGCTCATCACCCATTCGTAAGGAACGCTCTGCTGGGCATCGCGGTCGTCGTTCGCCTCGTGCTCTGAACTCGTCTGAATCGACGGCATGCGCTCGTAAATGTCGTCGACGTCCCAATCTTCGTCGTCGTCGGGGGCCAAGCACACGCCGGGTACCGGTACGGCTTTTGATTTTGACTTTCGCGTCGGGGATTCCTCCACGGGAGGCGTCGATTTTCCGGGAACACCGTCGTCGTTCGCGTTCGCCTCGGGCGATCGTTTAACAATCGGCACCGACGGCGTCTTTTTGGACGTCGAATTCTTTTGCCACTCGTCGTCTTTGTCTTCGTCGTCCGGGGGCGCTAGACGAACACCCGGGATGGGGATCTCCGTCCGTTTCGTGACCGTCTGCGCTTTGAATTCTTCTGCTTTCTCGTCATCGTCGTCTTCGTCGTCCGGCGGCGCTAATTTCACTCCGGGAATCGGAATCTCCGCGTTTTTCGTAGGAGCTTGCTTCGCTCTCGGCTCGTCGTCTTCGTCTTCGTCGTCCGGCGGCGCGAGCGTCACTCCGGGAATAGGAATCTCTGGATCTTTCGTGGGCGCTTGTTTCGCCTGCGGTTCAACCTCCTTGTCTTCTTCGCCGTCCGGCGGCGCGGGCTTCTGTCCTGGAATGGGACTTTCAACCGCCGTCGAAACCGCTTTCGCTCTCGCTTTGCCGTCCGCGTCAGTCGGAGCCGTCTCCTTCTTTTCCGGGACCGCCTTCGCCTTTTTCGCCTCGGCGGTGGTGCGAAGCTGCTTCGCGTGCTGCGCGATGGCTAGTTTCTTCTTCGGATGCAATTTATCCGGGAATTCTTTTGAAAACGATTTCCGACGCCCGAGCTGCGCGTTCGGTTCCGGCGACGCGCTGAGCGCGCGAAGCCGCCGAGACGGATGCGTCAGTAAGTGCATACCGGTGAGAATGTGCACGTGGTCAAAGGTGCGATGCGTCTTTCCGCTATCCGCGCCCTTCGAATTCAGCGTCATCCCCCCCGCGATGAAGAGACCGTCTCCGATCACGGTGGCCGCGTGCAAAAATCGCGCCTCGGGTTCCTGAGAGGTCGTTTCGACGGGACTCCAACACAGTTCCCCGGCGGACCACGCCCAACAATCGTTCAGCGAGACGCTGCTCGTTCCTAAACCTCCAAAAATAATCAACGTATCCTCGTCGTCGAGGGTGGTGGCGCTGTGACACGCTCGTTCGCTCGGCCACATCACGCCCGCTTTCCCTTTGCCCCCCACGCCGGCCATCTCCGGTTCGCGCCACGACGCGTCCGAATACGGCATGTAATACGTCTGTCGTAAAAATTGCTCGCCGTCGTCTCCGCCAAAGCACACCATCATCGTGCTCATGGCGTTGATCGTGTGAAAAGCGCGCGGAGTCGGCGCCGAACCTCGCATCGGTACCTTTGACCACGTCAACGTGCCTAAATTCAACTCGTACGCGTCCGCGAGATACTCGTCGTCGCCGTCGGCGTTTTTCCCCACTCCGCCGTGCACGAATACGCGTCCATCCTTGGTCAACGTCGCCGCGTGTCCCATCCTCTTCGACGGCGTCTCACCCGTCGTTCGCAATCTGACCCATTCCTTCGTCTTCGTATCCATCGCGTGCACGTCATTCGTCAGCCCTCCGTCTCGCGTCCCGCCGCCGAACGCCACCAGCAGAGACGCGTTCGCCGGCGCGCGACCGCTCGTCAACCGTTCACTCCCCGACGTCGACCTCGACGTCCGCGCCGGTCGGTGCACGTACGACGCCCCGTCCACCCCGATCGGTCGTTCACCCGTCGTCGCGCTCTCGTCCATCGTCCACGCGCCTGCGTCGAGACGAGCCGCGAGGTCAGTCGCGCGCGAAAAGACGCCGGTTCAAACGCGAATGCATGCATGCATGAATGCGTCTCTCGCGTCCTCCGACGGATCGCCCTCGCGCGCGGTCGACGTCCACGCACCTACACGAACGCTCGCGCACGCGTCCCCGCCGTTCGTACCCCCCACCGCGCCTCTCCCGCTCGCATTCGTCGCGTCGTCCCCACCGTAGACGCCCAGCGCGTCGTCATCCTCTCGCCACGCCGCGCGCGCGCACGGACGCCCGCTCGCGCGCGCGCGCTCGGTGACCGACGACGGGGTCACCCTGATCCATCCCACGATGTTTCGCTCGCGCTCGACGCGCGCGTCGGACGTCATGACGACGGGCCCGTCGAGGAATGACGCGACCTCGAAAACACCTCGTCAGACGACGACCGGCGTTCGCGCGTTCGACGACCGCGCGAGCGACCGCGCGCGCGCGTTCGACGCGTCGACGGATGACGGCGACCGCGCGCGCGAGACTCGCGCGATGGACGTCGTCGTCGGTGGACGTCCGTCGACGAGACGATGGAAAACGTTCGAGCGCGCGGGAACGGTGGGTGACGCGCGCGCCGACGCGCGTTCGCGCCGCGACGAGGCGGTCGTGGACGTTCGACGACGCGAGGAAGATCGCGACGACGCCGGACGGCGCGCGCGTGGCGTACGTGTCGAGACCGGACGTGAAGTTTCTGTACGATGAAATTTTTGGGCGAGGTTGTTACGACGGGGACGCCGACGGGTCGAGCGCGCGCGGTGGATCGGTGATCGACGTCGGTGCGAACATCGGACTCGCGAGCGCGAGGTTCGCGTCTCTCGTGGGCGAGGGTGGACGAGTGATCGCGCTGGAACCGGTGCCGGCGATGTTTGGCGCGTTGGCGAGAAACTGCGCGTCGATGTGCGGCGCGGCGGCGGCGGCGCGCGGGACGGTCACGTTGCGAGGTGTGCGCGAGGGTTCGGTCGCGGTGGGGGGTGGTGCGAAAGGGTCGGGGTGTGGCGTCGTGTACGCGCACAACGTGGGCGTGGGATCGACGCGAGGGGAGTTTACGATTGATTTTTTTCCTCGCGCGGCGGGATGGAGCACGTCGTCGAAGACGCGAGACGACGAGGAGACTATCGAAAACGTGATCGAGTACGCGTCCGAGGCGTTAAAACCCGGTGCGAACGACGACGGGTACGATGGTTTAGAACAGAACGCGGTGACCTCCGTCGGTCGCTTCGTGCGCGCGTTCGTGTTGGATCCCGAGCGCGCGGCGAGCGCCGGATTTTTCCGACGCGTCGCGAGCGCCGTCGCCAGATTCATCCTTCGAATCGTCGTGCGATGCGTCGCGGCGTACATGCTCATAGGCGTTGAACGCATCACTCGTCCCATCGTCACGGTGAGCGACGTCATCGACGCGCACGGCCTCGACTCGGTGACCATGCTGAAAGTAGACGTCGAGCGCGCCGAACTCGACGTCCTCGCCGGGGTCTCCGAGTCCCACTGGCCGAGAATTCACCGAGTCAACCTCGAGTGTCACGACACGTCCGGATCACTCGACCGAGTGTTGGACCTTCTTCGCCGCCGCGCCGGTTTCGACGACGTCCGAGTCGACCGTCTCTTCGGCGACGCTCGACTCTACAACGTCGCCGCGCGGCGCTCGTCGTGACGTCGTTTCGCGTCATCTCGTCTCAATCCCTCCCATCTCGCGCGCATTCATTCACACGTATTTGTATTCTCATTCACATCCATCATCGCGGCGCGAAACCGTCGCCATCGCGCGAGAACGCGCGCGAATGTCTTCTCGTCGGTTGACGCTCGTCGGTTGACACCAGTCACCGATTAATTCCATCTTCGGACCCATCGCGCGCGTCTGCGCCACACGCCGACGCTCGCCATGCCGCGCGAGCGCGCGCGACGTCTCGCGCGCGATGCGCCTCGCGTTGCCTCGACATCGCCCGCGCCCGCGCGAGGTCGAGCGACGCGTCGCGCGTCGCGAACGACGTCCTCGCGCGAGAGGAATTCATCCTCGGTCGAGCGCGCGAATGGCCTCGCGTCGCGCGCTTCCCCCGCGCGCTCGCCCTCGAGCTCGCCCGCGCCGAGGTCTCCGATCAAACGCGCGGTGAAGCGCGCGCGAGACGCGGCAAACAGAGCCTTGCCGAGGTTCGTGGCGGTGTACGCGCCGAGAGTGCCGCTGCTGAGCAGCGCGTTTTTGTTGTGCGCGTACGCGGTGCTCGCGCCGATGTTTGGCCGGGCGTATCACGCGTTTCACACGGAGGGGATGATCGTGAGTGACGTCTCGAGCGCGACGTACGAGATGGGAACGAAGTTTAAAGTGGCGTGGGATCGCGAGACGCGCGCGCTGAGCGCGGAGTACGCGGGATACGAGGGACGGCGAAGTCGAGTCTGGTGCATGATGCGACGGAAGAGCGAGGCGTGCGAGGAGAAGACGGCCGAGTCGTGGAGCACGCTGCCGGGGAAACCGTTCATTCGAGTGGCAAACGGACCGATACGCGTGCATCAGTTGATCGCGGGACATTTCCAGATTACGATGAAGTCGATTTTGCGCACGAGCATTCAGACGATCGATGAGATTGAACACGACGCCAAGTCGATGCGCTTGACGCTTCGCGGTAAGTTGGTCAAGGAGGACGCGCCGATCGATCGTTGGTTGGCCAAGCTGGGCAATGTCGGCGCGTACTTTAGAGAGAATATGGCGCGACGGCAGATATATTTAGCTAAATCAAAACTCGTCGCGGCGTACGAGTTCGTGTTAGAGTGCGATGGTGATGATAGACTCGCGTTTACGATCGATTGGGACGACAAGGTGCCGGGCGTCTTGCGAGCCGGTCGAAGTCGTCGCATAGTGGATTTGAATCAGCTCGAGTTTACGTATTCGATGGATGACGATGAGCGCGTGTACGGATTGGGAGAGCAATTTTCGTCGTACAATCATCGCGGACGCAAAGTACCCGTGATCACCGGCGAACAGGGCATGGGCCGAGGCTTGCAACCGCTTTCGATGTTGTTCAATTCTGCGTTTCCCGGATCGGCGGGGAAGTGGCACACGACGTATACGGCGATTCCTCACTATGTCACGCACAAGGCGCGTTCCGTCTTTCTCACAAATTACACGTACAGCGAGTTTGATTTCACTGAAGAGGACAGCGTGACGATTCGCGTCGCTGCGCCGACCGGCGCGATCTCGGGTCAGATCATTGGCGCGGCCACCGTCCCGGACGTGTTGCGCACGTACACGGACTACGCCGGTCGCATGACGCCGCTTCCCGAGTGGGCCATGGACGGCGTCATTCTCGGCATGACTGGAGGTCCTCAAAAGGTTCGAAACGTGTATAAAAGCTTGGGCGACGGCGGCGTGAAGGTGGCTGGAATGTGGTTACAAGATTGGGGCGGCGTTCGAAACACCTCCATCGGCATCGAGCGCGTGTGGTGGAATTGGCGTCTCGATCCCGAGCACTACTCGGATTGGGACGACTTGCGAGAAGAAGTCAAGGCGAACGGCACGCACCTGTTGACGTACGTCAACACGTTTCTGATGGATTCAAACACAGATAAGGGTTTGTTTTATCGCGAAGCCAAGGCGAATAATTACATGGTGCGAGACGTGAACGGGGAGGTGTACAAACTCGGTTCGGAGCCGGGCGTCACCTTTGGGTTACTCGACCTGTCCAATCCGGAGTGCGTCGAGTGGATCGAAAACATCATCGTCGACATGGTGAAATCCACCGGCGCGATGGGATGGATGGCGGATTTCGGAGAGTACCTTCCCTTCGACGCCGCGTTACACTCCGGGGAACTCCCGATCGAAGTGCACAACAGGTATCCCGAGGAGTGGGCCGAACTCAACCGCCGCGCGCTTCGTCGCGCCGGTTTGGAGGGCTCTGGCTTTTTCTGGAGTCGCAGCGCGAGCACAAAATCGCCGAAGCACTCGACACTGTTCTGGCTGGGCGATCAGATGGTTTCTTGGGACCGGTACGACGGCATCAAGACGGCTGTGCTCGGGTCGCTCTCCGGCGGTTTGTCGGGACTCACGCTGACGCACAGCGACGTCGGCGGGTACACCGCGCATCCGCTGAAGCATCGATCGATCGAGCTGTTGATGCGATGGATGGAACTGAACGCGTTTTCGGATGCGATCTTCCGCACACACCAGGGCAATCGTCCGCATCACAACGCGCAGCCGTGGAACACGCCCGAATTGATCGAGCAGTTGCAATTTTGCGTCAGCATTCACGTGGCGCTCAAATCGTACAAGCTCCAACTTATGCGAGAAGCCGAAACCATCGGACTTCCGTTGGCTCGCGCCATGTTCATCCACTATCCGTACGACGCCGTGGCGGCGAATTTAGCGCAACAGTTTTTACTCGGAAGAGACATGCTCATCGCGCCCGTGTTGGATAAGGGCGGGACGCACGTGCACGTCTACCTGCCTCCCGGCGACATTTGGGTCGACGTCTGGACGACGCAGCAAACGCCGGCGCAACCCGACGCCGCGTCCGCCGAGGAGGGTGGACGCGGCGTGTGGATCACGGTGGACACTCCCATGGGATGGCCGGCGGCGTTCGTGCGAAAGCACGCGTCGAAGACGGCGCTTCGTTCCGTGGCGGCGTTGCGAGACGTCGCCATGGAGCGCGGCGGCGTTCCGTCGAGACGCCGCGTGCGCGCCATGGATCCCGTCGACCGCATCGTGTTGGGATTACTTTAGAAGAAAATCCGTTGATTTGACTGTAACTTATTTACAAGCGAGGAAACACACGTATCTTTTACATCGTGAGCGCGTCTAATCCATCCCTCGCGGCGGCGTTTTCTGGATCCAGCCGAAGCGCTTCCGAATAGCACCCGCTCGCCTGCCGAAGGAGTTCGTCTTCGTCCTCCGCCGGTCCGAGCGACGCACTCATTCGTAACGCGTCTCCCCACGAGACGTATATCGACGGCGAGGTCGGTTCGATCGCGGCGGCGGTTTTGTACTTTTCCGCGGCGGCCAACGCGAGGGATTCGGCGTCCTCCATTGCGCCTCGACTGTCGAGCACCAATTCGCTCCTGAGAGCGAGCGCGGACCCCCATCCCGAGAGCGCCTTGGCCTTGGCCTTGACGCCGCTCGTCGCGCTCTCATCTTCGTTCACCGACGAGACGACGGCGCGGAACTTTCGACCAGCCTCGATCAAGTTTTCCTCGGCGAGTTCCGCGTACATTTCGGCGGTGCCCTCCAATCCGACGTTGACGCGCGCGTCTCTCGCGTTCGCCGCCTCTCGAAACGCCATCTCCGCGAGCGCGGCTTGCACGCGACCTCGAGCGAGATGGGCGTTACCCAAATTGCCCTGCGCGCGCGGCGTGGATTCAAGCTCTAGCGCGCGCTCAAAGTGTGAGATGGCGTCCGCGAACATCTCGTCGGCGTCTTCGAGATCGTCGACGTTTTCGCCGCCACGCCGCGCGAGGTCCCGGCCCGCGCGCAACGCCCCGAGTCCGTCCTCCGCGCACGACGCGACGTCTTTATCCGCATCGACATCCGCATCGACTCCGTCAGCGGACGACGTCGCGTTCGCGAGCTCGGCTTCGTATTTCGCGACGTTCTCTGCGTCCGCAGCGCCGATGAATGGATCCCAAACATCGTCGTCGTCATCCTTTTCATCGTCGTCGAGTTTGGACGCGTTCGATTCGGCGACGACGGGACTCTCGCTCGGCGTCTCCGTTGACGGTTTCGAGTTCAACAACTGCTGCATATTGGCAAACGCCTCTTCGCGAGACACGCCCTCGTTCATTGCCTTCTTCTTGGGCTCATCCGTGGTGGTTTCGCCGACCCACACGAGTTCCTTCTCCTGCTCGTCCTCGTCCTCGGCGTCGACGACGGCGGCGTGCCATTGAATCTGTTCCTCCACCTCTCGCGGCGTCTCCGCCGCCTTCAACTTTTCCTCCGCCCACTGCTTCACCGCGGCCGCGGCTTCGGTGCTCCCCTCACCTCGAGCGCTCGCCTCGGATGACGTCGCCTGCGCTTCCTCCAACGCGAGCTTCAACGCTTCAACGCTCTCGACAACGCGTCCCATGTCTCGAGAAATTTCGCGACGAATCTCCAGACGCAAATCCTCTAAATCATCCTCGACGACGCGTTCAGACGACGTCCTCACGCCCTCGTCGATGGCATCCAATCGGCTCACCACGGCTTCCCACTGCGCATCGTCGAGTTTCGTCGCCAAACTCCGCACGATGGTCTCCTCCGACGTCACGGCGTTGATGGACCCCAACAATTGTTCGACGGCTTCGCGCACTCTCGCGCTCGTCGTGTCCGCCACCGCCGCGCGTAATTCCGCGAGTTGTTCGCTCGACAGCGTCGCCATCATCGTCGACGCCGACGAAGACGCCGTCTCGTCGTCGTCGCGATCGCGCACGACGCCCTCGACGGCGTCTTTAATCTCCTCGGCGAGCGCCTCCATCGGTCGTCGCAAACCCGCCGTGTCCTTCTCCACGCTCTCCACGAGCTCCCACAGCATCGTCATCTCCTTCCGAAGCTCACCCTTCGCCGCGTCCGCCGTCGTTCGAAACTCATCTCGCACGCTCGCGATGCCCTCTCTCGCGTCCACTCTCGCGGCGGCTAAATCTCTCGCCAACATGCCCGCCACGGCGCCGCTGTCCCGCGCCGTCTTCGCCGCCGTCTTCGCCGCCTCAACCTGCGCTCGCTCCACGCTCGACAACCTCGACGCCAACTCCTCCAACGCGGGCGCCACATCCTTTCGCACCGCCTCCACCGCCACCGGCGCCGCCGTCTTCGCCGCCTCTCGCATCGTCACGTGTCGACTCGCCTTGGCGCGCAACGCCTCCAGCTCCTCTCTCCGCGCCCGCTCTCGCGCCTCACCCCTCGCTCTCGCGCCCCGCTCTCTCGCACGTCTCGCCAGCGCACCGACCAACGGTAACGCCCCCGCGACCGCACCGAGCGCCGCCTCTTGCATCACGACGCTCGCGATTCCGCTCGACGCCGCGCCGAGCGTCGTCGCCGTCTCCACCGCCGACAACCACCTCCTCGCGCGCGCCGCCGCCGCCTCCTCCTCGTCCTCCGCCGCCTCGTCGTCGTCGAAATCGTCCACCCCGCCGTCCGAGAGCGACGACGATCGAATCGTCGTCGTCGTCGGTCGCGGTCGAGACGCGCGCGGTTGGGCCCGATGGGACGTCGACGAATGATTCGTCGTCACCGCGCGAGCGTCGCGCGTATATCGACGAGACGCGAACGGTATCGTCGAACGCGTCGTCGCGGACGTCATCGCGCGCGCCATCGCGCGCGAGACGGTCCTCGCGGCCGCGTGTGACGACGAATGCGATGATTTGGGAATCGTTTGAAATCAACCCTCGACCGACCGCGGGGACGCGTTCGCGACGGCAGAGCGCGTCCGTCGCGGGATCGACGACGCGCGCGAGAGGGATGACGCGAGCGAGCGCGACGCGGCGATCGACGCGCGGGGAGGTGCGCGCGCGCGAGGAGGAGGCGGTGCGCGAGGATGAGATGACGATGACGACGACCGGTGACGCCGACGCGCGCGAGCGCGACGATGGGAGCGACGATGGGAGCGACAGCGACGGCGTGGAGATTGAACTTCGCGATGACATCGACGTCGTCGCGGAACACGAGCGCGCGGAGGCGGAGAAGGCGGAGAAGGAGGCGCGGGAGGAGGAGGAGGCGCGCGCGGCGAACGCGAACGGGGACGGGGACGGGAACGGGGACGGCGGTGAGGAGGAGTCGAAGGAGGACGGTGGAGAGGGGGCGGGGGGTGAGGTGATCGCGGCCGCGGGATCGAGAGGGGTCGTGGACGTGCACGCGCTCTCGAGGTATACGTTCGGGACGAAGCGCGCGCGAGGCGAGAAGGACGCGACGACGGCGGCAAAATTGTTGCGAATGAAGGCGCAGTACGAACGAGAGGGGAAGCGACGGAGCGTGGGAGGGATTTGTATGGTGAGTCAACACAGAACGCCGCACATATTGTTGCTGCAAATCACGCCGACGAGTTTTAAACTTCCGGGCGGGAAGCTTCGCGCGGGCGAGGGCGACGTCGAGGGACTGGCGAGAAAATTAAGAAACAAGCTTCAACCCGAGCTCGAGGACGGTTTACAGCAGTACGAATTCGATATCGGTGACCAGGCGTCGACGTGGTATCGAACCGCGTACGAACCGCAGCTGTATCCGTACCTTCCGGCGCACATCACCAAGCCGAAGGAGGAGTACAAGCTCTTCGTCGTGCACCTCCCGGAGAAGTGCTACTTTGCGGTGCCGAAGAATTTAAAGCTGCTCGCGGTGCCGCTGTTTGAACTGTACGGGAACCCGCAAAAGTACGGTCCCGAGATTGCGAGCATTCCGCACCTTTTATCTCGCTATCGATTAAACCTTGACTAGTGAACTAGTAGGCGGGAGACGTTTCGTTGTAACTAATTCCCGGGCATGTGCAACCTTCCCGCGAGCCTCCAGCGCGCGTTCGGAAGTTTCAAACCGTGTTCAAACACCCAAAAATCTTCGACGTCCAGCTCCTCGGCCGGATTCCCCGCGACTAATCTTCCTAAAGAATCGTACGCGGCGAACCGCTGCCGCGAACGAAAACGAGTCGTGAGCTGCACGAATCCCGGACCGTTGCTATCGTTCGGATTCGCCATGATCAACCGTCCTCGCACGACTTGACACTCATCGATCCCTTCCAAACTCCAATCGATCTTCGCCCATCCCCCCTTTTCGCGACTCTTTCTCTCCCGTTTGAGGTCGCTCTGCGTTTTATCCGTCGTCGCGTGTCTCGTGTCGTGTCCCAGCGTCTTCCCAGCGCTCGTGTTCGCGCTCTCCGCGTTCACCAGCGCGTACAGCTGTTTCGCCTCTTGTTTAAATCCCTCCAGTGTGAATCCACGCACGTCTCTCGCGCACTTGGACAGCGCGTACGTGTCCTTGGCTCGACTCACCGCGCTCTCGTACGCGAACCTCAAACCTTTCGCGCTCGTCAGCGCCTCCATCAGCGTCGGTCGACGAAGCGGTCCCGCGTACGGCTCCGCGATGAGATTGGACGACGACTGCGCGACGCGAACGCCCCCTCCGCGCGCCGCCGCGCTCGCCGCGGGCGCCGTGAACCCCTTCGCGGTGGGCTTGGCGTAGGCCCGCGCGCGAATCAGCGTCTCCGCGCGCGTCGCCGGCGACGCCACCATCGCCGGCGTCGCGGCGCACGTCGCCGTCGTCGTCGTCGTCGTCGCGTCCGCGACCGCGCGCGCGACCGCTCGCCCCGCGCGCATCGCTCGCCCCGCGCGCATCGCGTCGGTGTGTGCGGGTACGTACTGTCGACCTTCCAAGCCCATCATACATAAAAACACATGTGTAGTATGTGATCGATTTACAGAACAATATAGTACATACCGTATGTCCGAATAACAATACCCGATGCCATCCTCCGCGCGCGGCGAATCGTCTGTTCGCGCCATCGATCGACGCGTCGCGACCGCGGCGAACGGCGAACGGCGAACGGCTCGCGACGCGCGCGTCGTCATGCACGCGTCGTCCATACGCGCGTTCACGCGCGCGGACCGGCGCGACGACGGCGGCGGAAGAGAACGGATGGATGACGACGAGGAATACGAATGGGTATTCGTGGAGACGAACGCCGACGACGAGAACGATCGCGACGCCGCCGACGACGCCGACGACGCGCGCGAGGAAGGCTCGAGACATCGTCACCGATGCGACGCGTCGTCGAGCGCGGACGCGGACGCGGACGACGAAGCCGGCGCGAGGGAAGACGTCTCGGAGGTCTCGGAGGCGTCGACGTCGGACGCCGAGTCGATCGAGCGCGCGCGCGAGACGGCGAGCCGAGCGGAAGCGACGTCCTCGTCGAGCGCTTCAGAGGATGGATTCGTGGATGAAACGGTGCGACGGCTTCGAGCTCGTTTGGTGGAGGCGATCGCGGCGTGTCGGAGGGCGATGGACGTCGGCGCGGCGGCGATAGAGGCGAGTTGGCGACGCGCGCGTCGACTCTTCGATACGATGACGCGGAGGTGGAAGGATCGGTCGCTTGCGCGCGACGTCGGTGTTGACATCGTGTGCGTCACGACCGCGGCGGGTGTGATTTTTTTGGTACACAGACAATTTTTTCGGTTCGACGACGGCGCGCGCGCGTCGGACGGCGTCTTTCGCCGAAAGGACGCCTCGTCGCCTCAAGTGTTCGACAGAGGCGTGTCGAGAGGATCGCGCGCGTGCGACGTTGATTTCGGGAAATACTTTCGCGACCGCTCGCTCTAGACACAGATCGTGGACCCAGATCGTAGACACGGATCGATGCAAGACTGGTGAAGATGCGATTGAAACAAGAAAACGTCACATGATTTGACAAAATCGAGGCAAAATCGTCACACCTCGGCGCGCGTCTTTTCTCCTTCGTTCGTCATCGCGATCGATGACCCAGTGTATAGAGTCGTTCGAGAACTACTTCCGACCCGAAGATGAACGATTCACGGCGGTTTTGACCGAGGATGAAATCCCGCCGGCGTGCGTCGTCGCGCTTCTCAGATTGCGTCTCCTCAGTTGGGCTCCCTTGGCTTGTTTCGTAGCCATCGTCGTCGTCATGATCGTCGAAAAGAGCCTAGAGTTCATCGGAAGCGCGGGATTGGCGTTTCTCATGTGCGTCATACTTCGTCAGACGTCGTTATTTCCCAAAGGGAGAACGCTCGCGCACGTCTCCCACATGCGAAGCGCGTCTGGTCTGTTCCTCGCGCTCAACGTCGGTAAAGCGTTTGCCCTCGTCTATTCAACATACGACGCATGCAAAATGCCCGACGAAGCGCTCGGGGAGTTGGAATGTAGTCGTGTGCGTTGGGCGACGGCGGCGATAATCGGTGTTTCCGCGTACGTGACCTACGTCGCGGGATTGGTTTTGCAGAGGCTCGAGTTATCTTATCTCCTCGTCGCGTGTCGCGCGGATGCGAGTAGGAGTAAAACGGAAGAATTGGGACCGCCGGGCGTGTGATTCGCAGGATTGAAATAACATTAATCATTCAGTCATCATCTATGGTTGCTCGGCGACGCGCGTCGTCCGTGCCTTTATCGCCGTTCCGAAACCTCGCATTCCGGAACGTAGCACTCGAACATTCCGTCTCCGGTCGCCGCTCGGGAATCATCGCCGCTCGACCACGTCCTGTAATCCTCCGCGAGCTGATTCAAGAAGCGCGGCACGACTTGTCCGACCACTTGTTTCACGACGAAACGTCCCGTGCGCTCGGTAGCCTTGACCGTGAACGGAAACCATCCCGGCACGATTATGTACACGCTCACGCTCGTCTCGCTCATAAATTCCTTATACTCCCCCCCACACGTCTCCAAGACCTCTCTCTCCTTCGCACCGAGCGACTCATACTCCACATCACGCCACGTCACGTTATTCACGCTCACAATCTCAAACGCATCGCTCGCGTTCTCGACCACTCCGCTCCCCGTCAATTCCATATCTTCCACCCTCACCTCGCACCCGCTTCCGTCCTCTCGCACGACAACCTTGGCCGTGAGTTTCGGTTTCAGCGTCAAACCTAAAAACGCCAACTCACTCAGCTCCACCTTGAACGTGTCGTCCGCCACGCGCTCGACGGACTCTCCGTCCAGCGTGCTGTACTGGGACGCCGGCAGCGCCATGTACTCTCGCACCGCTCGTCCGTTCGCGCTCTCGTGCACGCGCTTCACCGCCCTCCGCGTCGCCTCGAAGCTCGCGTGTCGCCCCTTTTTACTCAAAAACACCGCCAATCGCTCGCTCTCGCGCGCGGCGTCCACCTCGCGCGTCGGTTGCTCGATCGCGCGCGGCACCGCGCGTCGAGCTCGAGCTCGCGTCGTCGTCGCGCGCACCGGCGCCGACGCGTCGACGCGCGCGCGCCCGCGAGTCATCGTCGTCGTCGCGCGCATCGAGCCCGGCGAACGCGTCGCGTCGCGTCGCGAACGGACGGACGGACGGACGAGGTGTGTCGAGGTGGTGGAGATACCGCCGAGAAGATATCGCCGGGCGAGGCGATACCCGTCGACGACGAGCGTCGCGCGCGCGCATCGCGACGCCGCGAAGGCGTCGAATCGGTGAAGGCGAGTCGCGATAAAAATGGTCGCGTCGTGGACGAGGTATCGGTGAGGACGGGGGGGATGGGATTGAGATGACAGCTATTGACGTATCGCGCGCGCGAAGGCGACGCTGACGAGGCGTCGGGAATGGAAAAAATGTGAATGAAAGTCGACGCATCATGGATCGGGCTCGCCGAGCGGGCGTAGAAAATCGACGTTGGCGTTGATCTGGCGGTATTCCTCGGTGGATTGCACCCATCGGACGACGGCGTGCCACAAGATGGGGCTCGACGGCGAGCGATTCATCGTTTGCCAAATGCACTCGACGGCGTCTTCGGGGGCGAAATCGCATCCGACGTCGTAGAGGTACTGTAACACGCCGAGATGGCCGTTCTTTGCAGATACGGCCATTATATTGTTGTCATATCCTTTGGGCGTCTTGTGCTCGGGCCAGTTGGCGACGCGACACCCTGGCACCTGCTCGATCATGTATTTCAGGCAATCGAGCTCGCCGAATTCGGCGGCGCAATAGAGTGTATCTTCGTCGATGGTACAGTTTCGTTTGTGTAAAAAGGCCAAGACGTCGACGGCGGAGGTGTACGCGCCCTCCGCCGTCGTTCGAAGCGGATGCGGCGCTCGCTCGCACGCGCTGAGCGCCGCCTTGGGATCGAGCGGCGCGCCTCGTTCGAGAGCCCACGTCAACACCTCGATCGGTCGCTTGCTATCTCTCGCGGCGCAGGGCACGACCTCGTGCCACCAGTTATACGGGTTCGCAAATTGACTCGCCATTGAACAAAAGTACTTTCTCATCGTCTCGCACTGTTCCACGTCCCCGAGGTCCGTGCAACTGTGCATCGCCGCGTAACAATTCGCCAAGTCCTCGTCGACGAGTCTCTTCTTGCCACCCGCCGCGACGGATCGTTTCCCTTTCACCTTTCGCTCGCCCACCGGCGCCCGCGCGCCAGACGCTCTCTTCTTCGCCTTCTTCTTCGCCGGCGAAGGCGTCGACGGTCCCGCGCCGGCGCTCGGCGCGAAGACGTCCGAAGCCGTTCTCTTTCTCGGCTCTCGCCCGTCGCGCGCGTCTCCCCCGCTCGGGATCGATCTCGGCGCGCTCCTCGCGACCTTCACCGCCTTCGTCACCCTCGGACGCGTCTGAGGGTGTCCGAGCGTGGCCTTCCGCGCGACTCGCCGCCCGGGTTTAGGAGGCGACGCCGCCGGCGTCTTTCTCGCCGCCGGCACCGCCGACGCCAACCTGAACCGCCGCATCGCGTTCGTCTCCTCCCGAAACCCTCCCGCGGACTCGGACGCGGTCTCGAAGGACGAGGACGAGGACGACGCCATCATCAACGGGCTCGTCGACTCCATCGCGAGCGCCCGCGCGGCGGGGACGTCGTTTCCGCGCGCGTTCTCGACATTCGTCTCGGAGTAATCGACACCCATCGATGCCGTCGCCGATCGCATCGCGGCGAGCCGTCGCGCGTTCGATCGCGCGCGCGGTCTCGTCGATACCGCGAGGCGCGACGGATCGAGGCTCGCGTCGCGACGGATCGAGGCTCGCGTCGCGTCGTCGCGATGTGCGGATGAATGAGGATTCGATTCGATTCGATTCGATTCGTCGTCACACGATGGCGTCCACGAGCGGGCGAGGCGCGAGCGCGATCGCGGCGAGCGCGTCCGCGATGGACTTTTTGAGGCACACGCGACCGGATTTCCCGGCCGGGTTGGAGGTGCGACGCGCGACGCGCGATGGATGGACGGGGCGGATTAGTTATCCGATTATCGGCGACGCGCGCGAGAACGGAACGGCGCGCGATGATCGATGGGAGAGACGCGCGCGGAGACTGACGCGATGCGTGTGCGCGTTCGTGCCGACGCAGGTGGTGCTGGTGAGCGAGGAGAACGCGCAGAGACGGGCGGCGGCGAAGATGTTGGAGGCGGCGTCGTACAGAGGTGCGCGCGGACGAGCGACGACGAGACGACGCGATCGATGGGCGCGGTGACGACGAGGAACGCGCGCGCGGTGTGTGTGGTGTGGTGTGACGATTGAGCGTGGGACGCGAGGGTGGAAGGGAGGACTGACGATGTTTTCGCGATGTTTTCGGTACGCGCGAGCAGTGACGGCGAACGATTCTTTGAGAGCCGTGACTGATTCGTTCGCGTGCGTGCCGTGTCCGAGGAGGGACGTGGTCTTGGTCGAGGCAAAAATATTGCGACGGTGGCTGACCGATAGAGAAAACGATGGCGCCGAGGAAGCGATGAGAGTGATGGCGAAAAAGACGGCCGTCGTCGTCTTACAGGGCGCCGCGGAGGATCCCGAAGAGCAGGAGTTCGTTTTGGAGGCGGTCTGCTCTCGGCTCGTCGCGAACGTCATTCGTTACCCGCTCGTGAAACAGAACACGTTTAATTTATGGCAGCACGCGGTGCGAAAGATGATTCAGGACAAATCGAACGCGAAGATGTTGGCGACGCTGAAGCGCTCGTCGAGCGTGGCGATGAAGCACAACTTTGAGCGTCCGTTTTGCCACGGGACGACCGGCGATCCTCAGGCGATGGCGGAGGCTCGCTTGCGCTCACCGACTCCACCCCTGCGCATGCTCAGCGTCGAGGCGATGAACGCGCGTCAGGCGCAGTTGCTGCTCGAATCCGAGGCGAAAAAGGAAAACCAACGCTCGGCGCCGAGCGCCGCGAAAGCGAAGCAGATGAAGCGTAAGAGCGAACACTTACCGGGAATGGCCGCCGTCCCATCGACGCCTGCGCCCGCGTTGTGTGATAACGCACCGTCAAAGGGCGCGTTCGACGACGTCTCCATGCCAATCGGTTTGCGACTCGCGTACTCCGACAGCTTCGTCAAGCAACTCTCGACGCTCGCCCCCACGGACACCACCGCGCTCTCCGCGGCCGCTCGGCGACCGCACGCGGATCACGGAACGTATCCCAGCGTGCCCGACGACGCGCCGATGAGTGAGGACTACGACGCGTTGGATTACGTGCTCAACTCGAACGACTTCTCTCTCGACGTCTTGAATAGTTTCCTCCGCGAGCCGCTGACGTAGCCAACGCCGCGCGCGCGCGAGCCGCCGAACCATCGCACCGCTTTCTCTAGTGAAGACACATCTTCTTTAATCTCCCTCCGCCCCGGATTCGCGCGCTCATCGATCATTTAAAATCAACGTAACCGTACAATTTTCCTCTTCGACGCCGCGAGAGACGACCCCGCACACCTCGACGCGATGACCGACGACCCCGCCCGTGAGAGAGACGACCGCGCCCGCGAGAGAGAGAACGCGATGCACATCGCGCATCGCGCGCGTTCGAGCGAATCGTCTTCGCGACGGTCGTCGCCTTTTCGTCTTCGGAGCCTCTGCCTCCTCGGATTTTTCGCCGTCGTCGGCGTCGTCGACGCGCGATATAGAGGTCGCGCCGTCGGCGGACGTCGCATAGCCGGACGAGGTCTCGGTCCACGCGCGGCCGATCGCGTGGGTATCGGTCGGAAGTTACTCTCGCCGCCGTCCGTGTTGCCCGAGAATGGACACTGCGTCGTCGCGTACGAAAACGTCAGACGAGACGCCGAATTGAGCGAACTGACGAAAATCATCGATACGCTTCCGAGAATCAAAGAAAGGCTTCAAGACCCGACCCGCGTGTTCACGCTCTTCGCGCCGACGAACGAGGCGATCGAGAAACTCCGTGAGTGGGAGGATTGGGACGCGGCGAGAACGGATTTGATCGACGCGTTCGGTTCGACGCGTCTGATGCGAGCGTACATGCTGGCGTACCACGCGGTTCCGAACGTCTCGTTGACGATGAAACAGCTCGAAAATCTGCGCGGAGACGACGTCGTGATGGAGGATTACCTCAATAACGTCATGCCGCTCGTCGTTCTGAACTCGGAGCGACCCGTGGAGATCGCGGGATTCGGTTCCGAGGCGCGCGTCGTCGACGCCGATTTTTCCTCGTGCGGCGCCACGGTACACAAGATCGATCACGTGCTCTTACCGTTCGACGGGGATGACTATCTCGACTCCGAACAGAGACAACGATTGATATTCGCCACGAACGCGCTTCGACGACGCTACGGTCGGGAAGATCTTCCGGCCGACGTCGACGAGAGCGACGATTTGATCGACGCCGTCGGCGCGGTGAACATCGAAGAGGTCCCGACGGCCTGGACGAAAACGGCGTACGAGTACGAGGACGACACGGGCGAATGATCGTGATCGCATCGACGCCCTCGAGAGCGAGACGCGCGTCCTTCGAGACACGAGCATCAAGAATTGAATGTTACGTCACGAACGCACCTTTTACGACTCCCAAACCCTCAACGGGTGATGACCTCACTCGTCGCCGACGCGGACTCACATCGCGCGCGCCATGGCGAGCGGTCTGCGCACGCTCGCTCGAGCGACGCTCACGCGTCACGCTCGTCCCGCGCGAGCGAACGTCGCGCGCGCGCTCGCGGGCGTCGCTCCCGCCCGCGCGTCGCCGGCGCCGGCGGCCGGGACTCGGAGCGGGAAAGCCCCCGTGCGCGTCGCCGTCCGCGCGCGCGGCTATCCCACGAGCGCGGATGTAAAGACGATGCCGTCGCCCGGCAGGCGTCACGGCGACTTGCCGAAGAACTTCGAGCACGAGGCGGTCGAGGAGGGGCTGTACCAAATGTGGGAAGAGCGAGGGTACTTTAGACCGAACGAATCGGCGACGGGCGCGCCGTTCGTGATCCCGATGCCGCCGCCGAACGTCACCGGTGCGTTGCACATGGGCCACGCGATGTTCGTCACGCTTCAAGACGTGATGACGCGCAGCGCGCGCATGCGCGGACGGAAAACGTTGTGGTTGCCCGGGACGGACCACGCCGGCATCGCCACGCAGCTGGTGGTCGAACGTAAGTTAGAAAGCGAAGGCGTCAAGCGCACGGATATGTCTCGCGAAGAATTCGTCGAGAAGGTGTGGGAGTGGAAGGCGGAGTACGGAGGCCGCATTCAGCAACAAATCAAAAGACTCGGAGCTTCATGTGATTGGTCTCGAGAACGCTTTACTCTCGACGATGGGCTCTCGGAGAGCGTGCTCGAGGCGTTCATCACGCTCCACGACAGAGGATTGATTTACAAGGGTACGTACATGGTGAACTGGGCGCCGAAGCTGCAAACTGCGGTGAGTGATTTGGAGGTGGAGTACTCCGAGGAACCGGGGACGTTGTACTTTTTCAAGTACCCCGTCGAGGGCGGCGGCCCGGATGATTACCTTCCGGTGGCGACGACGCGTCCGGAGACGATTTTGGGCGATACCGCTGTCGCCGTGAATCCGGAGGACGATCGTTTTAAGCACATGATCGGGAAAAAGTGCGTCGTGCCTTTTACGGGCGGACGCACCGTTCCCATCATCGGCGACTCTTACGTCGACATGGAGTTTGGTACCGGCGCGTTGAAGATCACGCCCGGTCACGATCCAAACGATTACGAGATCGGCAAGCGAGTTGGTTTGGACATCATCAACATCATGAATAAGGACGGGACCATGAACTCGAACTGCGGCAAGTACAACGGCGTCGATCGCGCGGATTGCCGAACACAACTGTGGGCGGACATGGAAGCCGAAGGCTTGGCCATCAAAGCCGAACCTTACACCAATCGCGTACCGAGATCGCAAAGAGGCGGTGAAGTCATCGAACCCATCGTGTCCGAGCAGTGGTTTTGCAAGATGGACACCATGGCGGAGCCCTCGCTGAAGGCGGTGGAGACGGGCGAGCTCACTATCATCCCACAACGCTTTGAGAAGATTTACAAATCTTGGTTGACTGATATCCGCGATTGGTGCATCTCGAGACAGCTCTGGTGGGGACATCAGATCCCGGTCTGGTACGTGCACGATTCGGCGGAAGATCTGGCGAGAGCTCGCGAGGGTGATAGAAAGGGCGCGTCGAAGCGATACGTCGTCGCGCGAAACGACGCCGAGGCTGAAGAAAAGGCAAAGGCGCAGTACGGTGATAACATCGTCTTGCACCGCGAAGAGGACGTGCTCGACACTTGGTTTTCATCTGGTTTATGGCCTTTCAGTACGTGTGGCTGGCCGAACGAAGAGGCACCCGACATGAAGAATTATTTCCCCGCGAGCGTGCTCGAAACCGGCCACGACATTTTGTTCTTCTGGGTCGCGCGTATGATCATGATGTCCTACGGTATGACCGGTAAGCTGCCGTTCCACACCGTGTTCCTTCACGGTCTCGTTCGCGATTCCCAAGGTCGCAAGATGAGTAAATCTCTCGGGAACGTGGTGGACCCGTTGGGCGTCATCGCCGACCAAGGGTGCGACGCGTTGCGTTTTACGCTCGCCACGGGCACGACGCCGGGTCAAGATTTGAACTTGAATCTCGACCGCTTGGCGTCCAACCGTAACTTTACGAACAAAATTTGGAACGCCGGCAAGTTTGTGCTGTATAGTATGGAAGAGATGACGGATGAAGAGCGAGTAGCGCTCATCGACGAAGGCTCCGCTCTGTGCGCCGACGAGGCGTCCATCGCGAAACTCCCGCTCGCCGAGCGATGGATCGTGAGCAAGTTGAACGCCACCGTCGATCACGTCACCAACGCGCAGGATAAATACGATTTCGGCGAAGCGGGTCGATCAATGTACACCTTTTTCTACGATTCGTTCGCGGATTGGTTCATCGAAGGTGCGAAAAGTCGTTTGTACGGCGCCGACGCCGAAGCGGCGCGCGTCACCAAGGCGGTGACGCTCTACGTCCTCGATAGAACGTTGAGACTGTTGCATCCATTCGTTCCGTACGTCACGGAGGAGGTTTGGCAAGCGCTCCCGCACCGCGGCGAGGCTTTGATCGGCCAAGACTGGCCCGAGATCGGCGCCTTTGTGGACGCCCCGGCCGTGTCTTCGTTTGAGAATCTTCAGATGATCGTGACGCGCATTCGTAACGCGCGCGCCGAGTATTCAGTTGAACCGGCGAAACGCATTCCCGCCGTCATCGTGGCGACGGATGCGCAAGCGAACTCCGCGTACGGCGCCGAGATTAATCTCATCTCGACGCTCGCGCGTTTGGATGTCGCCGAAACCGTGGTCGCGAGCGCACCGCCGGATGAAGTCGCCGCCGCGCCGGAGAACTACGTCCAAATCATCGTGAATGACAGCTTAGAGGTGTACCTCCCGCTCGCGGGATTGGCGGATCCGGTGAAGGAGGTGGCGCGTCTCACCAAGCAAGAGACGAAGATGCAAAAGGAAATCGACGGTCTCTCCGGTCGGGTGAACTCACCATCCTTCGTGAACAAGGCGCCCGCGGCGGTTGTCGAAAAGGCGAGAAAGGAATTGAGTGACCTCGAAGAAAATCTCGCCGTCGTTCGCTCGCGCATCGCGCAGATGCAAACTCTCGTTTCCAAGTGAGCGTCGCTCGGCGCATCGCGTAGACGATCTTCACTAGCAGCTTTAATTGATTTTTTACTTCTGTAGGCGAAACGCGCGCGTCACGTCCTCGACAACCGATCTCTCTTATTTTTGTTTTACATCATACACTTCAAAATCTAAACTCTACGTGCAACTCAACTCGGAGGAGTGGTGTAGAATCACTACGGTGCTCTATCAATTAGTTGCTGCAGTCCATCCGTTCTTCCTCGTTGACGTCCAGATTACCGGAGCTCAACTGTTGCGCTTCGAGCAACAGCAAAGAATTAAAGCTCCCCCGTCGCCTCTGTCCCGCCGTGCCGACGCATCCCGAGTCCCCCTCCACCTCCGCCGAGTGTACCGTCACCACCGTCCTCGGCGACGACGGACACCGAGGAAACGACCCATCCCCCTTCGCCTCGAGAAACTCCCCGTCCGGTCCTCGCACGTACGTCTCGCTCGTGTCCCCCGCGTGCACAGAAAACGCCGCCACCGGTATCTCTCGCGCCTCCGCTCCCGTCAACGACGTCAACGCGTCTTCGCTTCCGTGCTGTCGTCCGAACGTCTTCGCCTCGCACGCGTCGTACATTCGCTCCCTCCCGTGCCCTCCGTGCGACGAGCTTCCGTAATTAAACCCTCTCCCGCTCCGCGCGCTCCAATCTCCATCGCACGAGCGTCCGCTCACGCTCCCCTCGCGCCCGCTCCGCACGCTCGCCTCGACCTCTCGCTCCGCCTCGGCGAACGTCTTCCCCTTGGTCTTTTTAAACAACCTTCGCCGACGATTCTCCTCGCGCGCCTCGGGCGTGGTTTTGCGCCAAAATCGAAACCCCATGGCGTCTCGGGCGTCTCCTCGCGCGTCGGCGCCTCGGCGTCGACCGCGTTCGCGAAGGAGACGCGCGAGAAAACGCGCGCGACGCGCTCGCGGGCGCGCTCGATCGAGAGTCTCGCGCGTGCACCGCGCGCGGTCGCGGGCGCGCACTGACGACGACCGAGAAAGACGAGGGCGTCCCGTGGGGACATGTCTCGAGTCGTGATTCGTCGCGTGTGGGTACACGGTTGGTGGAGGGGGGGGTACACGTGAGTCGTGACTCGTGACACTAGGCATCGATCACAGGGACGCGCGCGGCGGCGACGTCGAGGAGCGCGTCGACGTGATCGGCGCGCGCGCGAAGAGCGAGTCCTCGCGTCATGAGCGCGGCGTCTATGAGTCTGTCCCTCGCGCGTGGGTTTCGGTGGGCGAGGATGAGGGCGTCGGCGGTGGGGTCGGCGAGGGAGACGAGCGCGCGCGCGCGGTCGGCGGCGAGCGACGCGTCTTCGAGAGGATTGACGGCGGCGATGGAGGCGAGCGGGAGGTCGCACAGGACGTCCTCTTCGTCGTCATCGTCGGCGTCGGCGTCGGCGGTGGCGTCGGCGGTGGTTCGTATCGATCGGAGACGGAGCGCGCGCGGCGTGAGGGTGAGACGCGCGGCGACGAAGTCGCCGTAGGCGGAGGCGTTCGTCGCGTACTCGAAGACGTCGTCGACGATGTGCGGCGCCGGAAGATAATTCTTGACGATATCGAACGACGTCGAGTACACGTCGCTGTCTGGATCGTTCGCCAGCGCGAGTCCGACGTAGACGGCGGCGGCGGCGGCGTAATCCAGAGACATCGGCGCCAGCGAGCCGTCTCGCGGATAGAGACGCGCCATGGACGCGTACTCCACGCTCAGCGCGTACACGACCGTTCCCAAATTATACGCCGCTCGATCGAAACTCGGATCGAGTCGAATCGCTCGTCGAAACTTTCGCACGCCCGCGCTCAAGAATTTCACGCGCTCCTCTCGCGCTCTCTGCGCCGCCTCCAGACTACTCGCCGACCGCGGAAAATCCACGCACCCGCCTCTGCTCTGATACGCCAATCCTAAATTATTCAACACCTGCGCCGCCTGTTGCGTCGTCACCGTCGACGCATCCTTACTCTTCACCGCGCGTTCGTACTTATCGATCGCTTCGTCCCACAACCGTCTCGCCTTTTCGTCCTCGCCTCGCGCGCTCGCGTGTTCGGCGCGGTCGCCCAACGCGATGCCCCAATTATACAGCACCCCCTGACGACCCGGATCGATCTCCATCGCCCGCGCGTACGCATCACACGCCCTCATGGTCAATTCCTCCAGCATTCCTCCGTCGTCACCGTCTCTCCCGCATCGTTCCGCCTGTTCTTGCAAGACGCTCGCGTATTCGTACAATCGCGCGCTCGTCCCCGCCGCGTCCTCCCTCGCGTCCGTCTCTCGCAGCGCCCGACGAAGCGCCTCGGCGCGAGATTTCAACGCCCTGTCTCTCGCGCACTCGTCCGCGCGTCCGATGCGCGTGGCGACGCCGCCCGGAACGATACCGGCGTACCGTCGAGACGTTTCGCTTCGAGAGGATCGAATGTGATGTTCGGCGAGCGCGCTCTTCGTCGGTGTCGCGTCGCGCTCGGGCGACGACGCACGGTCGACGACGTCGTCGTCATCTCTCGCGCGCATGACGCGAGTTCGACTCGAGTCGACGTCTCACTCCGCGCGAGGCGATGAATGAAGATGTGATGATGAATCGAAAAAAATCGTAAACATTCAGACGAGGGCTACGACGGATGAACCGCGAAGGATGAACAAAGTCAGAGCCCCGGCCACGATCTTCTGGGCATGGGAAGATCGGCGATCTCTTCCCCGCCGGCGATGTGGAAGAGCTGACGAGGGGTCGGTGGATCGATGGAGAGAACGTCTAAATCGTTGCGCACGCCGTCCTTGACGACGTACATGGACGTGGGCGCGATGAACTCCAACGCCGGGTGCCAGGTGCGGTTATTTGCCGTGGTGCTGTGAATCTGAATGCCGGTAACGACGGCGTAATCGGCTTTGCTCGTGTCCACGGTCTCGTTGATGAGCTTGTCGAGATCGCGACGAGCGACGCGATCGGCGAGCCGCGTGACGTCGGCGAGCGGCAACCCGCCTCGGGGAATCTCATCTTTATCCACGGCGGTGATGAGTCGACGGGTGAGAATGGAAAATTCTGGATCGGTGGGATCGTGTCCACCCTCCTCGAGATTCATCTCCAGTTTACCCTCTTTGAGTTCCTTGAACAGAGGTTGAATCTTGATCAACGCGCCGCACGCGCACGACTGTCCGCGACGCCCCGCGCGCAAAATGCTCCCGACGCGCCCCTCGGCGTCGATGGCCACGTGCGGCATGGCGAACAACACGTACCGTTCCTTCCCCGTCAGATGATCGGTGGGCGAGTGACTCAATCCAGCGCCCAAACCGGTCGTCCCCGCGCTGATCACCCCACCCAAACCGTCCAAATCCATCGAATATCCAAAAATGTCGTCGATGGCGTTCTTCAGCGGAAACGTAATCTCGTCTCGACAAAAACTCGTCAACGCGATCGAATTATCCGTGGTGAAACCGAATCGTCTCAACATGACCTCGGTTCGAAATAAAAAATCATCCATACCGATGGCGTCCGGGTATTCCTTCGTCACCGCCTCGATGCGTTCTCGAATGTACGAGACGCGATTGTGTTGCACCTCGGGATCGATGTCGAACCCACCGTACTCGTGAAATCTCGGTCCGTGCGGCGCGACGGGGTGTTGCCCGCTCATGTTACGCTGTTGCGAGCGCCCGTTCGGGAGCGCGAAGCTCTTGACGTCTCCTCGGCGTCTCGGCGCATGCATCGTCCCGGAGGGTTTCATCACCCTCGCGCGCGCGTCGTCGCGGGCGACGCGGGGACGCGGAGACGCGCGCGAGGGCGACGACGCGACCGTGGAGACGCGCGCGGCCATCGTGAGCGCGTGCGCGTCGACTCGGGGCGCGATCGGCGGACGAACGCGCGCGCGTGTGCGGTGGGGAGAGGCGCGCGATGCCCCCTCGTGTGCTTTTTGAAAAAGAGCGCGACGCCGCCGCGAGACGTCGAGACGCGACCGACGCGAGGTGTCGAACGCGGTGAAGAGTAATGCGGTGGTAAAGGTCGAAACAGTACATCGATTACGCGCGGTAGACGTGCACGCGACCGCTGGCGGTGCCCGCGGCGACGTAATCGAGCGAGCGGTGACACGCGAGACGACTGGCGATGGCCGTCATGTGTTCGGGGGATTGGTACTTGGCGAGAGATTTTCCCGTGGATGGGTGGAAGATCTCGACGTGGCGTTGCATGGAACCGCAGAGGATGCCGTCGCCGGAGGCGGACCAGATGGCGCGGAAAGGGAGGACCCAGCGACCGGTTTGGTTGTTGTGTTTGACGACGGCGGTCGGTTTGGCGTCGTCCTCGGCGGGTCTCCACACGCGAAGCGCGTCGTCGTAACACGTCGTTAAGAGGGCGCCGGAACCGTCGGGACACCAATACGCCGCCTGAGAGGATTTCGCGTGCACCAAGTCGTGGAGAGATTTGGCGTTCTTTTTCAATTTGCGAACGTCCCATACGCTCACGAGTTGATTGGTGGAGGTGGCGAATCGAAACTGGTTTCCGGGATCGACGTGCACGGTGTTGATCTTCTTTTCGTGAATGCTCAGGCTCGGAGACGTGAATTTGCCCACGCGCACATCCAATTGGTGCAAATTCCCGGCGTTGTCGCACACGAGCGCCGTGTTCCCGTCGGCGAATTGGTCGCATGCCGAAAATTCATCCTCCTCCGAGTAGACGGTTTCTTGAAACGCGCCCGCCTGCGGGTCGAGCACGCGCACCGCGCCGTCGTACGCGCACGTGAACAGCTTGCCGCGAAGCGCGCCGTGTCCCCACTTACAGTGCGAGATGTACGCGCCGTGCGCTCTATAGTACAACACGCCGTCGTCGCCGTCCTCGTCCTCCTCGTCTGGCATCTCGTCGACTCTCCACAGACCGATGTGTCCCTCCTTATCCCCGGACGCGACGAGAAGCATGGACTCGTCGTGACTGAAATCCAAGTGCGTCACTCCCTTGGGCACGCACTTGGCCACGTCCACGTCGCGCAGGGTCAACTTGTTTTTCAACATTTCGCTCACTCGAGCGCTCGCGTCTCGCGCCTTCGTCTCCACGAACGCCCCCATCTTCCTCTTCAACGTCTCGATGAACGCCGCGTCCGTCTTCTCACTTCCATTCTCACTCTTCAGCGCCACTTCCCCGCTCGGGCGCGTCTTCACCGGCGCCTCCGTGCGCTCGCCCGTGGGCAAATACGTCGCGCCGTCCGCGAGCACCACCGAACCGTCCCGCCGCTCTCGATCCACTCCGCTCGCCAACTCAGGCGCGATGTTCCTCGTCCTCGACGATCGACGCGTCGGTTCTTTCGGCGCCGCACGCTCGCGCTTACGCTTCGCCGCGATCCCTCGCGAGCTCGGCGCCGCGCCGCTCTTCCCGCCCACGTCGGCGCTCAGCGTCGAAATATTGAGCGCCTCCATCCGCGCCTTATTCCTCGCGATCGTGCGCTCGCGCTCGCGCTCGAATGCCGTCAATCCATCCTCACCGTCGTTTTCCGCGCCCTGGTCGACGCGCGCGTCGACAGCGCGCGCCGGGACCGGTTTGGACGGCGTCGAGCGCGTTCGTCGTGCATCATCGTCGTCGTCGTTTCTGGGACTCAACACGCGCGACGACGCGCCCATGTTTCCACGAAAACGATCGTCGTTCGACGACGCTCGAATCCCCCGCGCGCGCGGAGAGGACAGACGCTCCGAGCGCGAGAGTGACGTCCGAGAGTGACGTCAGTTTTGATTCAAATTAAAATCCATCCAGACGACACTCCGCGTCGCGCCGCGGACCCGCGCGCGATCGCGCACGGCGCGCGAACGCCCGCGACTCCTGTCCCCGACACCCCTTCGTCATGCACGCCGCGCGTCTCGCGCACGTCGCGCGACGCGCGGGACGCGTGTCGACGTCATCGACGAGGCGAAGCGGCGGCGACGACGCCATCGCGCGCGCGCGAGGACGCCGCGCGACGCCGCGACGCGCGATGCGCGCCTCGTTCGCGAACGCGACGACCCGCGCGTCCAACTCGACGGACGCGGACGGGATGCCGCACGTGAGCGTCATGATGGATGAGGTGCTCGAGGCGTTTCGGGACGTCGAGACGCGCGCGCACGTCGACGGGACGCTGGGTGCCGGTGGACACGCGAGCGCGATGATCGAAGCGCACCCAGAGATGGAACGGTTCATTGGGTTCGATGTGGACGCGAGCGCGCACGAGCTGGCGAGACCGAGGTTGGAGAGAGCGCGCGCGAAAGCGCGCGGGGACGAAGAGGGCGGACGGGACGCGTTGCGATTGAGTCTGGTGGAGGCGAATTTTAGACAGATGCGCGAGGCGCTGCGCGCGCTGCGCGTGGACGGGGTGGATAGTGTGTTGTTGGATCTCGGCGTGAGCTCGATGCACCTCGATCGCGCGGAGCGTGGGTTTTCATTCATGAACGACGGACCGTTGGACATGCGCATGGGCGAGAGCGCGAAGACGACGGCGAGAGATGTCGTCAACGCGTGGCCGGAGGAGGAGATTGGACGCATTCTGAGGGATTACGGTGAGGAACGACACTGGCGTCTGTTGGCCAAGCGCATATGCGAGGCGAGGGCGATCGAGGAGATTACGACGACGCGCGCGCTCGTCGCCGCTATCGGCAACGTTCCGGGAAAGTGGGGATCGATTCATCCGGCGACGCGCACGTTTCAAGCGATTCGAATCGCCGTCAACGACGAACTCGGCGCCGTGGAGGAGGTGATTCCCGCGGCGATCGAGGCGTTGCGTCCGGGCGGGCGCTTAGCCATCATCTCGTTTCACAGTTTGGAGGATTCCATCGTCAAGAAGACGTTTCGGAGATTCGCCGGCGTCGCCGACCCGCTGAGCGACGAGGACGCACTGAACGGTCGGTACGCCCCGATGCAACCCGAGGCGCCGCCAAAAATCGTGAAATTGATCACGCGGAAGCCAAAAGTACCGACGGCGGAGGAGATTGACGTCAACGTGCGAAGTCGATCGGCGAAACTGCGCGTGTGCGAAAAACTCTAGTAGACGAGACGAGGCGACGTCGACGTTGGAAATATGCAGTGCGTGTACGATGATAACTTCTTATTCAGTGTAAGTAAACTTGCTTGTAATGATATGTATATCTTGATCTTGTGAAATTCTCGCGAACGATATCCGCGTTCACCGCCGCGTTGACCGGTCGCGCGCGAATGTCGAATGCTCAGAATTCGCCGTCGGATCCGAAACCGGACTCACCGGCGCCCGCGAACGACGAACTCGCGCCGACTTCTTCGTAATCCTTTTCAAGCGCGGCGAGATCTTCGCGCGCTTCGCTGAATTCACCCTCTTCCATGCCTTCGCCGACGTACCAGTGCACGAAGGCTCTCTTGGCGTACATCAAGTCGAATTTGTGGTCGAGTCGCGAGAACACCTCGGCGATGGCGGTCGAGTTGGAAATCATGCACACAGCGCGCTGCACCTTGGCCAAATCACCGCCCGGCACGACGGTGGGCGGTTGGTAGTTGATCCCGCACTTGAAACCGGTCGGACACCAATCGACGAATTGAATCGTACGACGCGTCTTGATGCTCGCGACGGCGGCGTTGACATCCTTGGGGACGACGTCGCCGCGGTACATCAAGCAGCACGCCATGTACTTGCCGTGACGCGGGTCGCACTTGGCCATCATGGACGCCGGTTCGAACGCGCTGTTCGTCACCTCGGCGACGGAGAGTTGTTCGTGGTACGCCTTTTCTGCGCTGATCACCGGCGCGTACGACGACAACATGAAGTGAATGCGCGGGTACGGCACGAGATTGGTTTGGAACTCGGTGACGTCGACGTTCAAGGCACCGTCGAAACGCAAAGACGCGGTGAGCGAAGAAATCACCTGCGCGATGAGACGGTTGAGGTTGGTGTAGGTCGGACGCTCGATGTCGAGCGATCGGCGGCAGATGTCGTAGACGGCTTCGTTGTCCAACATGACGGCGACGTCGGTGTGCTCGAGGAGCGCGTGCGTG
>Ga0208410_1000059_pt1 | contig 58610 bp, 52 predicted proteins | sample ETN02SmetaG_3_FD_185787 | JGI IMG/M metagenome (GOLD analysis project Ga0208410, IMG submission 185787) | Marine microbial and viral communities from oxygen minimum zone, Eastern Pacific Ocean - ETNP2014F10-02SV257 (SPAdes) (version 2) | ecosystem: Environmental > Aquatic > Marine > Oceanic ... | reverse complement strand
CCGATGGGGGCTACGACTTGCATAGCCGGGAGGACTTCGACATAGCCCCGGCGAGCAAGAAATGGTGGGAGGACTGATGATGCATCATGATCCCAACCCTTCCGATTGATATTTCTGAAATATAGGGCTTCCAGTGGGCCCTTTCAGACGCTATCCTTTGATTCAGTCGACAGAGACTGGTAGAACCCTGGTGGTTCTGTATCCCTGCAGTACCTTGAGGTACTTCTTCTCTGAGAAAAGTATGTCCAATTCAACGTCCCCCGTCTCTATTCTCAGGACCCTCAGGGTCAGGAGTTTGGCTGGAGTCACTACCCCAAGTACTCCATCCACACCCACTCTCCTGAGAACGCTGGGGGAGAGCTGGAGGTTTCCACGCCCAATGAGGAACCCCTGACCGCCCATAGGTGAGAGAAGGAGAGTCACGGGGCCCTCGTGTGAGTCCAATATCCCGAGAATCTCGCTTTCGTTGATGTCCGTTCCCACTTGCTGCGACCCCCTTGTGGCATCTATCCCAAGTGTAGTCAGTTTGAATCCAATCATCTCTCCGATTGACCTCAGAGTTCCTCCAGACCCCCAAAGTATCAGTCTGTTGTCCTCGACAAGCGTTTCCTCGATGTGCTCGGCTATCCCCTCGACTATCTCGCCCTCTCCCGATGCCTCCACCCTCATCTTCGCCCCTTGCATCCAACGTGGGCTGGAGGGAGTCATTGCCTCGGCATATATCCTGACCACCCACTTTCCCTGGCGGTAGAGTTCCTCGTCCAGATCTAGTACCTCTGTGCTAGCAATCAGCAGGTCGCCCCCAATCCATGAGGCTAGGACCTCGGCTGCAGCCTTCGGCGAGGATGCAAAGCATCCCGAGTGCATCTTGACCCCCGTGGGCACGCCAATCACGGGTAGCTTCGGGAATCCTCCTTCAGACAGTGCCGAGACTATGTCCCTGGTAGTTCCATCTCCCCCGGCATAGACCAGGAGGTCTATTCCTGAGGCGAGCAGGGATGAAATCGCATTGGACGTATCGTTTGCTGAAGTGGGGCCCTTGGAGGAGTGGGAGAATTCGATTTCTGATATCGACTCCGGAATCCACTCAGAGCCCATTCTGCCATCGCTAGTAATCCAGTGACATTCTTCGGACTTGGTGCCGGCTATTACGGAGAAATGCTCGAGCATCGCCCTCATTCTCGGACCCGAGCGATCCTCCGCGCCCTGCGATCTTGCATATTCAGCCTGCCCATCTGAGCCCTTGAGCCCGAGCCGCCCCCCAAGACCTGCATCGGGATTGACCAGCAAGCCGAGACGGGGCATGTACTAGCCTAGGGGCGTGTGGTCTTATCGCTTCGGATATGAATGTGGCAATTCGACCCTCTGGGCCGATTGAGTGATAGACGCTTTCAAACGGGAGCGTGTCAGCGGCTATGACGGAGGTGCAGAGATGGCGATGATCAGTGTGGACATCGGAGACGGTGGGCGACACGAGTATTCGGCGGGAATAACTGCAGGTGAGGTCATCGAGAATGTCCATGGGAGGAGGTCCGGGGCAGTTGCTGCCTATGTCGACGGGACGGAGAGGGACATGTCTCACGTTCTGGATTCAGATTGCTCTGTTGAGCCCATCTCCGGCGAGTCGGACGAGGGCTCATACATACTCCGGCACTCATGCGCCCACCTGCTTGCTCAAGCTGTGACGGAGTTATTCCCAGATGCAAAGCCGACGATAGGCCCGCCCATTGAGCACGGATTCTACTATGACTTCCACATGGACTCGATATCGGAGGATGACCTCAAGAGCATCGAGAAGAGGATGAAGGAGCTCGTGAAGGGGAATCACGCAATTACCAGAGAGGAGCATGACAACGAGTCTCTACGCTCCCTATTCACGGATAATAGATTCAAGATTGAGATAATGGACGAGAAAATTGGCGATGACGTTGGTTCCTCTGCATACAGACAGGGGGACTTCGTTGATCTCTGCCGAGGCCCCCACGTTCCTAGCACCTCTTATCTCAGGTGGTTCAAGCTGACCAGCACGAGCCAGGCATACTGGAGGGCTGACAAGAACAGGGGGTCTCTAGTCAGGATTTACGGGATGTGCTACTCATCCAAGGAGGGTCTCAAAGAAAGGGTTCGGCAATTGGGAGAGGCTGCCAAGCGTGACCACAAGAAGATTGGAAAGGAAATGGAGCTGTACATGATCGACGAGATGATCGGTAAGGGCCTCCCTGTTTGGCTTCCCAACGGAGAGGTTCTGAAGGGAGAGATAGAGAGATTCGCCCTAGAGACAGAGGAGGCTTACGGATATGTCAGAGTCACCACACCCGTTCTCGGGAAGAAGGAGTTGTTCGAGACTAGTGGGCACCTACCTCACTACGCGGATGGCATGTACCCCCCGATGGAAATGGACGATGGCGAGTATTACCTCAAAGCGATGAATTGCCCGTTCCACCACCTTGTATACAAGAACAAGAAGAGGTCTTACCGAGAGCTCCCAATGAGGATAGCCGAGTATGGGACCGTCTACAGGAACGAATTGTCCGGTACTCTGGCTGGATTGCTTAGGGTGAGGATGCTCTCCATGAACGATGCCCACATCTACTGCACCTTGGACCAAGTGGCGTCAGAAGTCGCAGATAACGTGAGGATGGTCCAGGACTACTACTCTGCGTTCGGATTCGATGACTACCACTTCAGGCTCTCCTTGTGGGATCCGGAAAATACAGACAAATACATCGATCAGCCAGAGAATTGGGAATCCACTCAGAATCACCTGAGAAATATTCTCGACGAGCTGGGGGTCGAGTATGTGGAAGCCGTGGGAGAAGCTGCATTCTATGGACCGAAGATAGACATACAATTCAGGACCCTGCTGGGAAGGGAGGAGTCGATGTCGACGATACAACTGGACTTTGCTGCCAAGGAGAGGTTCGGTCTGTCTTATACTGACGAAACTGGAATGGACAATGGCGAGGTCTTTGTCATTCACAGAGCCCCTCTTTCCACCCATGAGAGGTTCGTGGCATTCCTTACCGAACACTGGGCGGGTTGGTTCCCAACATGGCTTTCTCCGATCCAAGTACAAATCATCACCATATCGGAGAAGCACAAGGTGCACGCTGCCACTGTAGCCTCGGCACTGTATGAATCGGGAGTAAGGGTCAAGGTAGACGACTCGGACAATACCGTTGGCAAGAAAATTAGGACACACAGGAAGATGCGTCCTTCGTACATGGTAATTATCGGGGACGAGGAGACTGAGAATGGAACGGTATCCATCAGAAATTCGATGACCGGAGATCAACAAAATGGAGTTCCAATGGATGAGTTTGTTGCGGGCATATTCGCCGAAATAACCACACGAGACCGGAGCCTTTCATTGGTCCCCGGGAGTGATGCAGTTGAGTGACCCCGGAAGCGGCAAATCACCGATGGCAGTTCTTTTCCTAGTAGTCCTAGTAGATATGCTGGGCTTCACAATTGTTATTCCATTTCTAACCTACTTCATCCAGGACTTGGCTTCAGGCCAAGGCATTACTGATGTCGGCAGTAGGGACTTATGGGTCGGCATTATAATTGCTGTATACTCACTTGCACAGTTCCTCTTCACACCGGTTCTCGGCTCCATGAGCGATAGGGTCGGAAGAAGGCCGGTGCTCATGTTTGGATTGGTTTCCAACTCAATTTTCTTCGTTGTTTTCGGACTCTCGAACAGTCTGGAAATGGCAATTGTTGCCAGATTCCTGGCTGGGGCCGGAAATGGGAATATTGCGGTTGCGAGGGCGTACATCGGAGATATCAGCGAAAGTAGCATGGTAGCGAGGAGGATGGGGATGATTGGTGCTGCCTTTGGACTCGGTTTCATGATTGGCCCCTTCATTGGAGGTATCCTCTCGGATCCTGCCTCAGGAATCGGTGGGCCCTTCGATACTTCTTTCTGGGCATCGCATGAGTATCTCCTTCCTTGCCTCTTCTCCAGCATGCTTTCGCTGGTTTCTCTGACTCTGGCCTACTACTGGTTAGAGGAGAGTCTCCCTGTGGAAAAGAGAGGCATGTCAGATGGGGTTTCACCGATCGCGCGTCTTTCTGGGACGATGTCTAGCATTATTGGCATTCTTAGGCTGCCAACAGTGTCTACGCTTGTTATCGTTAACTTCCTCTTCTTGATGGGTTTCAGCATGATGCATGGGACATTCATACTATTCACTGCGATGTCTCCTGAGAATGGTGGACTGGGATGGGATGAGATGGACAATGGCTGGATATTCGCATTCATTGGATTGTTGGGGGTAATAATCCAGGGAGGGCTGATTGGGCCTCTGAGCGATCGTTTCGGGATGAAGAGGCTGATGCTCCTTGGTACTGTCCTATGTGGCCTGGGAATATCCAGCCTACCTTACGTCCCTTCCGAGGCATCGTGGCTCATACTCGGTTCATCTGCAGGGCTGGCCATAGGGAACGGACTATTCTCGCCCACACAGTCGTCCTTACTAACATTTGAAGCACAAGTTGGCGGGCATGAGCTTGGGATGGTTATGGGGGCCCAAGAGGGGTATGGCGCCCTTGCTAGGATTATTGGGCCGCTCTTGGCCGCTTACTTGTGGTCTGTTACGGTAGAGGGGTCCGGAATCTGGACTTACCACACCTGCTTCAGGGCATCAGGAGTGGTTTTCCTGATGGCCTTGGTTCTGCAATTCAACCTGAAACTCAACGGGGAGCCCCCATCAAGGGGCACTACTGCACAGGAAGAGTAGCGGAAGAGGCCGAGTTGGTCGCATAGCAATATGGGCAATGCCGATCTATGACGTACATGTCAGAATTGAGCTCTTCGGGTGAAAGGGGCTCACGGCACTTGAAGCACATCTCGTGTTTTGACTCATTGAGGTCCTTGCCCACAGATACTCGTTGGTCGAAGACGAAGCAGTCCCCGTTCCAATGTGCGCCGCCTGTTTCCTTGAAGTAGCCAAGAACCCCACCTTTGATCTGATAGACGTTCTCCCATCCCTGTTTCTCCATCACGACGCTGGCTTTCTCGCACCTAATGCCCCCCGTGCAGAACATGACCACCGGTGTTGACTTGTCTTGCTCTAGCTTCTTTATCGCCTCTGGGAATTCCCGGAATGACTTGATGTCCAAGTCAATGGCGTTCTCGAACGTTCCGACTCTCAACTCGTAGTCGTTCCTTGTGTCCAATATCATCACCTCTCTATCATTGTCAAGCCACTCCTTGAATTCATTCGGCTCGATGAAGCTTCCCGTGTATTCAGCGGGCCTTATCTCATCCATTCCAAGTGATATGATCTCCTTCTTTAGTCGAACTAGCATCCTCTTGAAGGGCTGATACTCAGTAAATGACACATGTATTGGTATTTCACGGAACCTCTCATCTTCTTCCAGGTGCGAAATGTATTCGTCTATTGACTCCTGCTTCCCAGCGAGGAAGAAGTTGATTCCATTATGACTAAGGAGAATCGTTCCCTTTAGCCCCAAATCAACGCATTTCTCGCGAAGTGGGGACCTCAACGTGTCCCTGTCCGGGATGTCGACGAACCTATATCCGGCTATGTTCACAATCATTGTCAAACCTCAGGATGCCTCTGAAAGCCACTTCTTCATTGTGCACGACTGGCACACTTCCCTAGATGTTATCTCACCGCATTCCCTGCATTCCACCACATCCTGCTTGGCATTTGGATAGGCGTCCCTGTGTATTTCGCGGATCTGGTCGAGGGAATGGAGGAGCCCGTGCCTTGCGCCCGGGGTAAGGGACTCGAGTTGTGCTATCACGGATCTGCTCTGCTGCCTCTGTGCCCCTGGTGCGTGTGGGCAATCTCCGTGGTGGATGGGGAGGGACTTTGAAATGGCGTGAGCATGTATTTCCTGCTCCGGGACCCATCGCAGGGGAACTATCCTAGGGGCTATTCCCTCGATGGGTGTTGAAGTATGTGGGGCTAGGCGAACTGACCTGTCGATCTCACCCTTCTGCAGGTTCATCAGTATCGATTGGGCCATGTCATCTAGGTTGTGTCCCAGTGCCATGACGTCGGCCTTTGTTTTCTCGGCTAGGGCATTGAGACTCTGTCTCCTGAAAACGCCGCAGTATGAGCATGGCATCAGGCCGTCGGCCTCATCGTGTAATTCGCCCATTGCAGGCATCCTTCTAACGACCTCGTCCATCCTCTGGAATCCCATTTCTTCGTAAGTAAGTGTGAAGAACTCTACTCCGAGGGACTCGGAAAGCTCTCTGGCTTTTTCCAATGAGGGGGACCTGTAGCCGTCGATGCCCTCGTCCACGCACCCTGAAACTATCTTCACATCACGACGGTTTCCGATGATGTCATTCAGCATTGTCAGCAGTACTGCGGAGTCCTTTCCCCCTGAAATCGCAGCGAGTATGACAAATGGGCTGCCATCTTCATGCCTAGCGTCACGAGGTAGTTCCAACTGCCTTCTGAGTTCCTTTGAGGTCCTCTTTCGAATAGATGCCTCGAGGTGCCTAGGGCAAAGGTGCTGGCCACTGTAAGGCTGATGGACTATTGCAGGGGACTTGCATCGACTGCAGGAGTTGACCACAATCGCCTCGCCCATGATTGGGGCCGGGAGTATGTCGTCTTGAACCCAATGAGTGGTTTTCCAGAAGTGATGTACGATTTTTTGATAAATTATGGCGTTCACATGCATACATGACGGATGCTAGGGCGCTGCCCAACAGGTCTGATTCACTGGGAAGATACTCCAGCCCCTGGCCAGAGCGATTGGTGTTCTCTCTTTGCTTGGTCTGCTCTATTCTTCTGATTCCTAAAGCTTCTGGAGCACTGAATGGGCACTTGGCGGAGATGTCCCTTATCGGAGCGATAGCATCGGCAGCAATACTTACTCCACTGGTAGCGGACCTGCTGATCAGAGTGATGTATAGGGCGATGAAACTAAGATAATCATGTCTCAGAAGACCTGAACCTCAGAAGTGCCGTCTCGAAAATTCCAGTGACCCTCTGCCAAGGCAGCACGAACCTCATTCCTGCGACAACGACTAGGAAGAGGCCTGCTGAGATGACCTTTCCATAGGTCAACTGTAGCTCTAGTGACTCCTTTACCTGGCCGGACCACTGCCCGCCCGAAAGTGCTCCAACGGTGGAAATCAGGAAGTCGTCGAACTCGAGTGCGATGGCTGTGGTGAGGGCTACGAGAGACATGACCCCGATCAGGTGAACTAGGTGCCCATTGACAACATTATCGAACTGCCTAACGAAATCTGGATCCCTCTTCGCGTCCTTAGGGAGAAGCGATGCGTACTCCATATGGGAGATTACCGCTGACCCGGATTCTAGGTACAATAGCAGAAGTATAGCGACCTCGATTAGATCGAGGGCGAGAGGGGACACTAGTCCCCCCATCATCGTAGCCTCACCAATCTGGGCCGGAAGTGGGTTTAGCCCTAAGTCAACAGACTCGGTAATGCCCTCGAAAGTTAAAATCGCATGCACCCCTATTACTGTGAGATAGTATCCAACTGTCCAGGTTAGGAACTTTCTCGAGAGTCCCCAGATGCCCATTATTCCAGCGAGAACGGGAGCAAAAACCACCCCTAGGAAAACAATCTCGAATACGAAAAGGAGGGGGCCCCAGAGGTTGTCGATGTGATTCAGAGGGTGGTCCATTGCCATAATCCACGAAATCAGGAATGGCAGAAGCATCCATGCAAAGAAAATCACTGCTGCTCCTATGTTGATCCACTTTCTGGTTGACTCTTCGCGAGTTAGTGCGTAAATCCAGGTTCCGGTGATTGCGAAGCAGAGAACGAGAGGTGCGGCCACAGTCATTTCTCCAGTCTGATCTAGTCCCGTAAGGAAATCTGGGAGAACCAGCGAACCGGTTTCCTGCTCAAACCACCTGAGACCCCGCGTGTGCTCATATGCTGGACACCAATACAATGAGTCACCGTACGATTCAACAAAACTGTCGGAACAAGTCCCATACAGCCTCGTCATTCTCTGCATCAGGAAGATGAGCGACGCGGTCGAGATTAGTTGCAACAGGAGTATTTGCCAACGTCGGCGAAGTTGGCTTATGTTGAGTGACTTACTCATTGGAACCTCATTTGAAACCATTCTAATCACCTATCCTAACTTAATCTGCAGTAGAGCTTGGGAAAGCTCGACATCTGGCATCCAGTCAATCACCTTGGCACCATATCCCGCTATTGCCGTTAGACGGTTCTGCCTCTCCAACTTCAGAACCTCGTAGGACATCCTTGGAATCCTGCTAACCAATCTCTCAAGGTCAATACTACTTGGTGAGAGGACTATCACCTCGTGGCCCTTTCCAGATAGGTTCCTAATTGCCGGCAATGTTGTACCATCCCCCTCCAGGCTGCTGATGATGAATACGGGGGAGCCGCGGCTCATCCTCGGGGATAGTGCGTTAGTGACTGCCTGGAGTGGCATTGACCCCTTTGCCTCGACTGAAGCTAGGCCGCTAAGGATCTTGAAGTACTGCTTGTCACCAGTCTCTGGTGGAAGGTAGTCCATCCTTGATCCGTAGGTTACCAAGGATACCGAGTCCCTCCTCTTTAGGAAATAATTGGACACAGAAGCTGCGGCCACCGTGCCCATCTCTAGTGGGTTCTTCAGGACCGTGCCGATCCTAGATACGTCCCTGGTGTCTACAATCACGAAAACGTCCGTTACAGCGTCACGGGTTTTCTCGTTTACCATCATCTCCCCGGTTCTAGCTAGTGCTTTCCAGTTAATTGACCGGAATGAGTCGCCAGGGAGGTACTCTCTGAGTGCGTAGAACTCCATTCCTGGGCCTGGCGTCTTCAGAGTGGTCGCACCCGAGTACATCTTGGGAACGTCTGACCTGAGGAGAGCCTCCTCAATGTCCCTAATTTGTGGGAAGACCGTGATATCAGACCTGTCGTCCAATTTTGTTTCATTCACGAAGAGGTTGAATGCATTTCTATATCGTATAGAAACTGGGCCTATTGTATAGTGCCCTCTGAGAGGGCACCTGACGACATAGCGGAGTTTTGCCGTCTGCCCCGGCCCTAGGTTCATCCTCATCTGGTTGATTCCCTTGCGCATCTTCATCTCATGCGGAACATTGTCGAAGAGTTCCAACTGCTGGGTTCTGCGATAAGATTTGTTTGTGATGGTGAGAGATACCACTATGTCGTCTCCCTTGTACACGTTTGTGGCCGAGGTTTCTCTTTCCACCAGTAATTCGGAATGTCCTGAGACCCATCCATTGATTGCGAGTAACGAGACGAATGACAGCCCGACTATCATTAGCTGGAAATTGGAAATCATCATCCCGATTAGGATGAGGCTTATCCCGCTGGTGAACATTATTGCAGCCTTTCTTGTCCACATCTCTAGGCCTCCGAATCGGACTCTGTCCGTCCCCACTCTTTGATTCTCTTTACGATCCCAACCAACTCATCGGTCTTGTACCTGCGATCATTGAAGATGAAGTCGGTCAGGACATTATCATCTACCATTTTCTGTAGTTCGGAAGCTGGAAGTGCGTCGAACTCCTCCCTAGACATGGCATTGACATTCCTAACCCTAGTGAGTAATACCTGCCTGATTTTCTCGGGCCTCTGGTAATACTCATACCTCCTGGCATCTCCAAATCCATAGTAAATTATTCTGAAAACGTGCCTCCAGTCGTCTGGATCCTCTTTCCTGATCAGGACTGCCTCCAATGCGATGAACAATCCCAGGAACAGTAAGAGCATGGCCATCCAGTCATTTGTGAAGTAGATTAGTAGGTAGTAGAGTAGATTGTATGTGTCCCCCCCGATATTCGACTGCTGATGGCGACTCTCATCGAAAATTACGATTGCATTCTCACTAGCCTTTGTACTTGAATTCCCGATCAAGAGTGCCTCAGCAATGATATCCAGGGCCCATTTCCTATTGTCGTTATCAGGAACTAGTCCTGAGTAATCTGGAAGGTAATCGGGGCTGTAGAGTGAGTTGATCAACATTGAGCCATCTGAGACAAAGTGAACCCTCCCCGAATCTGAGTCGATGCAAAGCCTATCTTGGCAGTACCTTACGTAAACAGCGAATGGCCCTTGTTCGTCATCCTCGATTCCCGCGGCCTCGAACCCCACAGTTAGGTTTCCATCATCGTTGGTGTCGAGGTATGAATCCAATGTTGAGCGGCCTATCGCGTAGCGATTCTCCACGGGATTGTACGAAGAAGCCTTCTCAAATGCTGAGGGGCCATTGGTCAGTATGTCGTAACCCTCCGTAAAATCCCAACTTGAAGTCGCCTGATCGAACCTGTGGGCACACAATCCAGCCATTTCAGAAGTTATTCCTTGTGTGGTGATGGATGGATTCAGGGGATCCTCGTCTAGCAAATCGATGACCCCGTCGTTGTCCAAGTCCTTCAAGCAAGGATTGATGGAGGAAAGGGACCCTGAATTTGTGGTGAAGTTGAATGCAGATGTTGTATTGACCCATACGAAGTTGTAGTCCAGTTCGTGGGCGTATGCTTGGCCGTCGTATAGCCGGTGACCAGAGTAGTCCAATCCAAATTGGCTAGCTAGCTGTGCAGAGTAACCAAAGTCGTCGAGTAATATTACCGTCCCTCCCCTCTGAACGAAACTCTCGATTGCTAGTATCTCTGATGTGGTATAGCCGTCCCCCTCCGTGAACTCGATTACGTTCTCGTCCCCAGTGAATCTTGGGAGCGAAATAGTGTCCCTCTCAACTCCGGACACCACAAATATTGCTTCCTCCGGATGGTCTATCTCACTGAGAAGTAGGGGGCTGGAAACCAGTGCATTGGTTTCTACTCCCATGCTATTTATTTCCGATCTGAATGCACCAAGATCGTTCCAGTCATCCCCATATGCGGACTGTTGCGTCTCACCCTCCACCAGGTATGTCTGAAGTACCTCGAGAACCAATATTCCGATAAGAAACCAGAATGCTGCGATAGAGGCCCCCCTCCTGAACTTGGGAGTCGAAAGTCCTCTAATTGTAGCGCTGAAGTCGGCCATCCCCTGTCCTCCATTCCATAGGAATGGCAATCGAGCCTTAACTCCGTATTAATACCGTTGTGGGGCCATGAACACCGCCGCATCACGAGTTCAACGGGAAAGTTGTATGGCAGACCCTATACTAGCCACTTCGGCGACCGGTACCGAAAGTAGGCCCTCCACGGTTGGCCACGGAAGGAATGCAGGATCGATTCCTTGCTCGATTGAGACCAAGAGTGCCACCACATCCCCCGTGTCGATGTCAATTCTGAAATCGGCCATCGTTCCAAGTTTGTCGTTGGACTCGTCGATGACATCCCTGCCAAGGAGCTCCTTACCGAAGGTTGTCGGCAACTTACCACCTCACACAGACTCTATCCCAGCGAGGCTGTCTGGCAGTCTCCTTACTGACTGAAGGCCACTCGTTAGCAGTGACTCCATTCGATTGTAATACAGCATCATTTCGTCGGTGACGGTGGGCCTGACCCTCTCTACCGCCTCTTCGAAATGCTTCTTTGACACCGTCTTCTTCTCGGCCCTCATGGCGATTAGTCCGGCCTCCCTGCAAACAGCCTCAATATCAGCGCCGGTATAATTCTCCAGCTTAGCTGCTATGTCATCCATCGAGAATCTTCCTATGGGCATTTCAGCAGTGTGGATCTTGAGTATCGACTTGAGGGCCTCTGGATCCGGGGGAGGGACGTGGAGGACCCTCTCGAAGCGTCCGCTGCGAAGTAGGGCTGGATCTATCATTTCTGGCCTATTCGTTGCTGCCACGACAATCACTCCCTCCATTCCCTCGACTCCATCCATACTACTGAGGAGCTGGTTTACGACTCTATTCATGACATCTGAGCCATCTCCCGAGCTTGAGCGACGCATTCCTGCGATGCTCTCGAACTCATCTAGGAAAATGATTGAAGGGCTGGATTGCTTGGCTTTCTTGAACACCTCTCTGACGGCCTTCTCAGACTCGCCCACCCACTTCGAAATTAGTTCTGGTCCCTTGATTGTGATGAAATTGGCCTTTGCCTCATTGGCTATAGCCTTGGCCAGTAGGGTCTTTCCAGTGCCAGGTGCTCCAAACAGGACTATCCCCCTCGGAGGGTTAATCCCGAAATGCTCGAACATCTCAGGCTTCGTCAGAGGCCACTCAATGCTTTCTTTGAGTCTATCCTTTATCTCCTCAAGGCCCCCTACTTCACCCCATGATACTTCTGGCACCTCGAGGTATATCTCTCTCAGGGCGCTGGGCTCAATTTCTTTGATTGCCATTTTGAAATCCGGCATTATCACAGCCATTTTCTCAAGTACTTCAGGAGGTATTTGCTCCTCGTCTAGATCAATCTCCGGCAGATATCTCCTTAGTGCCTTCATTGCCGATTCCCTGACGAGAGCTGAGATATCCGCCCCTACGAAACCATGTGTGTTGTCCAAGAGCCACTCTAAGTCGAAATCATCACTTATTGGCATCCCCCTGGTATGAATTCCGATAATCTCTGAACGGCCATTCTTGTCTGGAACGCCTATCTCTATCTCCCGGTCGAACCGTCCAGGTCTCCTCAATGCAGGATCAATTGCATCTTGCCTGTTAGTTGCGCCGATCACGACAACGTTGTCCCTGCCCTGCATCCCATCGAGCAATGTCAGCAACTGGGCGACGACCCTTCTTTCGACCTCTCCGCTAACGTCCTCACGCTTGGGTGCGATGCTGTCCAACTCGTCGATGAAGATGATTGCTGGAGCATTCGCAGCAGCCTCGTCGAAAATCTCACGCAGCTGCTTTTCGCTCTCTCCATAATACTTGGATATTATCTCCGGACCATTGATCGAAGTGAAGTGTGCATTTGTCTCAGAAGCGACGGCTTTGGCGATTAGAGTCTTACCTGTGCCCGGAGGGCCGTGAAGAAGTACGCCCCTCGGAGGGTCTATACCCAGCCTCGTGAACAATATTGGGTGCTTCAGAGGCAGTTCTATCATCTCCCTGACTTTCTGAAGTTGGTCTCCGAGGCCGCCTATGTCCTCATAGGAAATAGTGTGTATCTCTCCCGATTCTTCCTCGTCTACGGGGTCCTCCTTGATGACTATCTCCGTGTCTGGAAGGACCTGGACAATTCCCTTCGGTTTCGTGGAAACTATTGCAAATGGGAGAGCCTCTGCAAACAATGTCATTCCCGGTATGAATATCCTGTCTCCAGCCACTACTGGCCTCTTGTTCAGTCCCCTGCGTGCAAAACCCTCTATCCCCGGTCCGAATCTGACCTTCTGCTGTTTCGCCATGACTGGACTCAGAACCAGCCTCTGGCATGGTTGAGTTTCGACTTTCGAGATGCCGACTCTGTCCCCGAGGCTGACGCCTGCATTCTTACGAATAATTCCATCAACCCTAATCACGCCCAAATTTGCGTCCTCTGGCCTGCACCTCCAGACTATGGCTGCAGTCTTTCTTTCTCCGGATATTTCGATAATGTCGCCTGGCTTGAGATTTAGGTCGTTGTCAAATGGGACTCTTGCACGCCCGTGGCCGACGTCACTTGGTATGGCCTTGGCCACTCTTAGCGTGAGTGAATCTGATGAGTCGTCGGTCATTGCGTCGTCCCCTAACAAACGTCTCTCAGTCACGGGGGTTGTTAAACCCACCAATCAACAGGTGTCAAATCACGCTCATTGGTTATCGGAACAAGGAGATTCGATGAGTAGCATTCATGTCGGGGTATTGGTTCGCGTATCTCATGGCCCATGTGCTGGAAACTGGTTTTGAGACGATTGACAGAGCGAACCCGAACGGGAGCCCCTCAATCAGGGGATACAACATTATCGCGGGAAAGTTGACTCAGTCGAGTAGTGGATCCACCTTCGAAAGTGTCAATCCTGCTTGGCTAGAAGACTGTCTAGGAGAGTTTCCCCTCTCGAATGAGGCGGATGTACACGAGGCGCTAGAGGCGGCTAGAGCTGCTTTTCCCGCTTGGTCGGCAACGCCTGCTCCGACTCGTGGACAAGTGATCGGTAACATGGGACGTCTCCTGATGGAGCACAAAGAGGACCTTGTTCGCCTACAGGCTCGCGAAATTGGCAAGACCTTGAAGGAATGTGGGGGAGAGGTTCAGGAGGCGATAGACACTTGCCTATTCTTCCAATCCGAGGGACGGCGTCTCTATGGGCAGACGGTCAACTCCGAATTGCCCGACAAGGAGCTTTTCACATATCGTCGCCCCCTCGGAGTTTGTGGCATCATCAACTCTTGCAATTTCCCCTCAGCGGTTCCATTCTGGAAGATGATTCCCGCAATTATGTGTGGCAATACATGTGTGTGGAAATCTCCCCAAGACTCCCCTCTCCTTTCCTTTGCTCTCGCTAGGATAATGCATGAAGCAGGATTGCCAGACGGGGTAATCAATCTGGTCCATGGCAAGGGAAGCGGTGCTGGGCAGCATCTGGTTGACGCTGTCGATCTAGGAATGGTGAACAAGGTTTCTTTCACTGGCAGTACTCCAGTGGGAAAAATGATTGGTGAGGTATGTGGACGTAACCTCGTGAGCGCCAGTCTTGAGCTGGGAGGTAAGAATCCGCTTGTCATTATGCCATCTGCAAATATGGAGAATGCTATAGAAGGCGCCTACTGGGCCGGTTTCGGAACTGCGGGACAGCGCTGCACAAGTCTTGGGAATCTTATTGTCCACGAGGACATATATGACGAGTTCTTGGAGAAGTTGATGTCCAAGGTAAAGTCGACGAGGATCGGGGATTCAATGCGTGAAGAGGAGGTACTCTACGGATCCATGCTTTCAGAGAGGTACGCAGTTGATTTCCTCAAAGGAATTGAGATGTGTGAGGCCAGCGGGGCGACCAAGGTTTGGGGAGAGGGCAGAATAACGAACGACAACAAGCCCGAGGGTTTCCAAGGTGATGCAAGTGAGGGAGTGTACATGTGGCCACACGTTTTCACTGGTGTAACCGAGGACATGGAATGCTTCCACGAGGAGATATTCGGACCAGTAATTACTGTAGTCAAAGCACGCGACTTCGAACATGCGCTGCATCTCGCAAATGCCAGCCCTTACGGACTATCGTCGGCAATCTACACGAATGATCGCCTAGAGGCCTACCGCTACAAGACTGGCATCAAGGCTGGAATGACAGGTATCAACAACTCAACGACTGGTGCTGAGGCACACCTGCCTTTCGGTGGAGTCAAGGGCAGTGGAAACGGAACTCGCGAGTCGGGAATTTGGGTTATAGAGGCGTACTCTTACTGGCATGCAGTTAATGACGAGCTGTCTGGGAAGCTGCAACTAGCTCAGATGGATGTAGACGAAATAGAGATGGAAGAAGCGGATGCAGATTATGCCGGCCTAGCCTGATTCAGAGGAATGGCTCCCCGCAGATCGAGCAAGGCAATCCAGGTAGCCATGCCCCGGGCATGTGCCCGCACTTTAGGCAGATTGATGATTCGATATCCCCTCCTAACACAAATGATTCTGGCAGATGGCCCGCTTTAACCTTGAGGATTAGGAATATTGAGTAAAGCAATTGCTTAAGGAGAACCATCCGGCCCTTAGGGCCGGGTTACTATGGCGGACTGGGATCGCGAGTATCTCAGCACTCGTGGAATTAGCGTCAAGCTACCACTCAGAAGCGGGTTCGGAAGGACCGACAGAGTGGACGGCTGGTGGAAAGGTCCCACGGCTATGGCTGCCTATCTGGGAATCATGATCATGTACTCGACATGGAGAGGAATGATGGAGGCAGATTTCTGGATTTTCGAGGATTTCGGGAGGAGTGCGGGCTATTCGACTATGGCAATAGAGTCCAACGGGAGCCACGTCCTGAGCCCCCTCTTCAGCCCCCTTATCATCCCAGGTCAAGGTACCTTCGGAGGTCCCATCCCGGAGTTCCTTTGGTGGATGAGCCCTGCCATGTTCATTCTGATTTTCCCAGCGGGTTTTAGAGGTACGTGCTACTACTACCGTAAGGCGTACTACAGGGCTTTCTTCCAACAACCAACTGGATGTGCTGTTTCCAAACCATGGAATGAATACAGTGGAGAAACCGGTCTTCTGGTTGTTCAGAATTTGCATCGTTATTTCATGTACATCGCACTTGCATACCTTCCAATCCTCTCGTATGACGTTTGGCTTTCAGTCAACTTTCATGACGCGGATGTCCATCACTACGGCATCAGTGTGGGAACAATTGTTCTTCTCATCAACGTACTAATGCTCACTGGTTACACAGTAGGATGCCATGCATTCAGACACGTCATAGGAGGAGGGAGCAACGACTGGACCGGCACTCCGATGAATAGGATGAAGTACAGAATGTGGAAAGTCTCAACAAAGCTCAACGAGAGTCACAAAGAATGGGCACTCTACAGCCTATTCTGGGTCATGTTTACTGACTTCTATGTTTATGCCTGCACGGATCCTCTCTTCGGATGGAACGATATTGTAATCTGGGGTGGTATATGATGGGAGAAGTTACCACGCACGAACATGACGTTGTGATTATCGGAGCAGGTGGTGCTGGACTCAGGGCGGCTATAGAAGCAAGCTCGAGTGGGGCGAGTGTTGCAATGATTTGCAAGTCGATGCTGGGCAAAGCGCATACTGTAATGGCCGAGGGCGGGGCAGCGGCTGCTTTGGCCAACAAGGACCCCAGAGACTCCTGGGAGGTTCACTTCCGTGACACGATGAAGGGAGGGAAGTACCTCGGTGACTGGAGGATGGCTAGGATACACGCGCAGCAGGCTCCAGACAGGATAAGGGAGTTGGAACAGTGGGGTGCTGTTTTTGACAGGACTCCGGAAGGCAAGACCAGCCAGAGAAACTTCGGGGGGCACACATACCCCAGGCTAGCGCACATAGGCGATGCAACTGGTCTTGAACTGATCAGGACTCTTCAACAGAAGGGCGTCCACATGGGAATGGATGTTTTCATGGAATTTACCGTTCGAAGGCTTTTCAAAACTGATGGGAGAATCTCAGGGTGTTTCGCGTATGATAGGAACGATGGGTCATTGCACTTATTCAAGGCCAAGACAATTGTTCTAGCAACTGGCGGAATTACCAGGTGCTGGGAGGTCTGTTCGGGTTCTTGGGAATACACGGGGGAAGGTCATGCTCTTGCCTATTGGGCTGGTGCCGAGATGGGCGACATGGAGTTCGTTCAATTTCACCCCACTGGAATGATATGGCCACCATCTGTCAAGGGGATTCTAGTTACAGAGGGAGTAAGGGGCGAAGGCGGGAAGCTAACGAACTCGGAGGGAGACCGTTTCATGTTCAACTATGTTCCAGAAATGTATGCCGATGAATTTGCCGATACAGAAAAGGAGGCGTTGGAGTGGGTCGATGAAGTGGTCGCTGGGAAGCTTGCTACGAAGCGAAGGCCCCCTGAGCTCCTGACCAGGGACGTTGTTGCCAAGGCGATAAACAGCGAGAGGGCTGCAGGTAGAGCATCCGAGCATGGGGGAGCTTATCTTGACATCTCGTGGAGGGATGAAGAAGAAGTGAAGAAGAAGCTACCCGGAATGTACCACCAGTTCAAGGAGCTCGCGGCGGTTGACATCACAAAGCAGCCGATGGAAGTGGGGCCGACTGCGCACTACGTTATGGGAGGGGTCAAAGTCGATCCAGAAACACAGGAGTCTACAATACCGGGGCTATATGCGGCAGGTGAAGCGGCGACCGGTCTCCATGGAGCAAACAGGCTAGGTGGAAACTCACTATCTGACTTGATTGTCTTCGGAAAGATCGCGGGAGAACAGGCCTCGGAAGCAGCATTGAAAATCGATAAATTCGCCGAAATAGAGCAATCTGAAATCGATGAAGTAATCGAGGAGACCATAGCACCGCTTTCAAGGGAAGGAGGAGAGAATCCGGCAATAGTTGTTGAGGACTTGAGGCGGATGATGCAAGACAAAGTCGGAATTATCCGAACCAAGAAGCTGCTGGAAGAAGCTCTAGATGACTTGGATGCCCTTGAATTGAGATCTCACGAAACGTTTGGAGGCTCTGGAACGACATACAATCCAGGATGGCACCAGGCTCTGGAGATTAGTGCCATGATTGATGTTAGCAGGATGTGCACATTGGCGGCTCTACGCAGGGAAGAGAGCCGTGGGGGGCATACCAGAGACGACTTCCCTACTCCTGACCACTCCCATTGGGGCAAGATAAACAGCGTAATTTTGCAGGGTTCTGATGGATCAATGAACATTGACTACGTCTCCTACCCACCCATTCCAGAAGACCTGAAGTCTCTGCTTGATGAGGACGATCTGAACTAGGAGTGATTCAATGAGCGAACAAGTGACATTCAGAGTTTTCAGAGGAGTCCCGGACTCTGTAGGAGACCCATTCGGAAAGATGGTCGACTACACAGTTGAGATGGACGAGGGAATGGTCGTCCTGGATGTGATTCATAGAATTCAGGCGGAACATGCCCCTGACCTCTCATGCAGATGGAATTGCAAGGCAGGAAAGTGTGGCTCCTGCAGTGCAGAGGTGAACGGTAAGCCAAGACTGATGTGCATGACAAGGATGGAGGACATTCTGGAGGAGACTCCCGAGGATACGCCCATCTTGGTCAGACCTATGCAATCGTTCCCACTAGTCAAGGACCTAGTGACTGATGTTTCTTGGGCGTACGAAACGGATCAGAGGATTGTACCAATAAATGGCCCGGACGAGTTTGACTGGGAGTTCAATCAAGAAGAGGCAGACAGGCTCCAGGAGTTCAGATCTTGTATCGAATGCATGCTTTGTGTGAATACTTGCCACGTACTCAGAGAGCATCAGAAATTCGATGAGTTTGCTGGGCCGAGGTTCTTCGTTAGGCTAGCAAGCCTCGAAATGCACCCCCTGGACAAAGAAAGCAGGATTCCAGAAATAAAGGACGACTTCGGAATTGGTTATTGCAACATTACAAAATGCTGCACTGAGGTGTGCCCGGCTGGTATCAACATCACAGACAATGCAATCATACCCCTCAAGGAGAGGGTTGTCACGGAATACTATGACCCTCTCGCAATACTGGCACGGAAGCTGGGGATGTAGCTACCGCAGATATGAAGAAAATAGCTAAGCGCTAGAGCGGTGTTTTGGATCCCCACGGCCAGTCGCCCGGCCGAGGGGTTTACGTTAGTCTGCTATGGGCTGTGGCCCAACTAAAGGCGCTTTATGCCGGTCTTCTTTACGTTGGCCTTCCAGATCTTATCCGGAAGGTACGCTGGACCGCCTGCACCCTTTGCAACGAGATCTCTCCAGCCATCGAAGCAGTGCACCCTGTTGGTGCCTCGCTCTCTTAGTTGGATGTCTGTGATCCCCCTTCGAGCAGCTTTCAATGCTGCACCACGGGGCTGGTTGTTCACAAACACCTGGCTGGTGTCATCGCCGTTTTCCATCAGTACGAAGTACTTCTTTCCTGACATTTTTACAATACCTCCGCGTTTTTGGGGCTCTAGAGAGATAATGAAGTTATTGGGGGGTAAACGCTTCACTGAGGCTCTATTGGGGGTTTTTCGGTTTTTCCGGGGCGTGATTTCCTCACATCTCGGCACAGGCTAATGTCTTGGTATTGGCCACTCCAGGTATGGATCTGATTGACTCGACGACATGTTTTGCAATTTCTCCCATGTCTTCTGCCTCAATCTTCACAATTAAGTCGTAGTCGCCGAAAAGCATGTTTGCATCAGTCACACAATCAAGCGAGAGGGCCGCTTCATGCACGGAGGATTCGCTTCCCGGTTCGACATTCACCAGTACATATCCAGCAGACATGGCCTTGGTAAGGAGCACCTACGAATGAATGCATCGCCGGAAATGTCGAAAATCGTACGATGGTTACTTATCAGATGGCTTGACCTTGATATCTCATGGCGGAGACTATCATTGTCCGAGAATGCAAACATGGACAGGTCAGAGTCCAGTTTGGGAACATTATCAGAGTCGAGGGGGATGTGATGGTAATTCCGGCTAACAACAGATTGGCGGGAAGAGAAGGTTTGGACGAAAAGATGCAGTTGGCAGCCGGTGAAGAGCTACGGGAATGCTGCACGAAAATAGCAGTTGAAAGAAGGAAGGAAGGCAAGCAACCCTGTGGAGTTGGGGAAGCAGTTACAACACCCGCCTTCAATCTCCCAGCTTCCAAATTGGTTCACGTGGTTGGACCCGACTGTCGCAGGCCCAATCAAGACAACTTCAGGAGGGAGCTCCTGGCTAATTCTTACAACGCCTTGTTTGACCAAGTCTCCAACATCAAGAAGCGGGAGACTCTTGTCACCCCTCCGCTGGGTATGGACGTTTTCGCATATCCACACAGGGAGGGAGCTAGATTGACTATGGAGATAATCCTAGCTTGGATGGACGCAGAAGAAGACCCAGGGGTGAGGATGGTACTAATTGTCACTGACGAAGTCAACTTCCTAAACAACATGAAGACAGTGTACCGTGAGAGCGAGGACCAATTCCCAGGGGTGGACAGAACTAGGGATTTCAGAAAGGGCAAGATACAGTGAACATCGACCAATGTCCTCAAGAACCCTGAGAATCAGCTCATCCCATGGGAAGCATCGGGAGCCAATATGAGAGGGAGCTTCGTTCGGTGCTTGCTGGAGAGGTCAACGGTGTCAGGGCCATAACAAGATCTTGCTCTGAGATGGAGAGGGCCAGAGCTATGCAGGTCATCCAAAGGCCATTCCTAGTCGTTCGCGCGCCTGGAAGTGGTTCGGAGGGAACTGGAGACCTTCTGGTACTGAGGGGCGATATGTGCTTTCCAGTGGAAGTCAAGTCCTCGAAGACGTCTAAGCTATACCTTTCGGGAAGGACTTGGGACCAATATGAGTCATTGAAGGAGACTGGGGAGAGATGTGGTCTGCTACCCCTCTACGCATACAGACTGAAAGGGGTGAGAGGGGATAGTTGGAGAATTATGAAAGTCGAAGTTGAGGGACTAAGTGGCAAGCTGAGACACCTCTCGAGGAGCATTCCATCCCTGCCTCTGACTAGGAATGGCAAGCCGTTTCTAGATTGGGAACAAGGGATGCCCCTTCACCGATTTCTAGCACTCGTTTGTAGGTCAGACGGGGCTAGGTTGATTGGAAGCACAAAGGGTTCAGATTCCCTTGGCATAGTAATAGACTAGTTTTCTAGGATTCTTTCTATGGCATCCATCCTACTTCTTAACAACTCCAAGGATTCTCTGACTTCCCCCAGTTTGACTTGGTTGATCAAACGCTGAACGCTGTCCCTTTCCCTTCTGAGCGAGTCTATCTCTCTGTTCGCCTTGCGGTTGCCTTCTCCCTCGTCCTGGAGTTCGCCCATATGCCTTGGAGTTGGCCTCACCTCAAGTCAATTACTGTCCGATGGTGCAAGTTGAATAGTCATGACTTCGGGCTATGACCATGGGTGAGGAGGGGGAGCGCAGGGTATCTGTAATACCCATATTGATCCTGATTATGCTTGTTTACTACGGTGTTGCACCCTTCTGGCTAGTAGCATCAATCGGTATCTGGTACTATTCTCTGAACTATCTTGAGGAGAGTGGTCATCTGGACAGTTGGAACTTCGACAGGGTTCTCGGAATTATCCTCATGGCCAGAACAAATAGGGGAAAATCACTATTGGAGTACGTTTCCAGGAATCGAAAATTCTGGAGGGGTTTTGGAGAGTTATCAATTTGGATCTGCTTTCTGCTAATGGCAGGTGTAGTCTACCTCATTTCTAGCTCATTGATTTCTTCCATAAGGAACCCTCCTCAAGAAGTACTTCCAGCCACTGACATTCTACTGATTCCCGGCGTGACTAGTTTTGTTCCCTTTTGGTGGCCAGTTCTGGCATTGGTGGTGGCCTTGCTTATTCATGAGTACAGCCATGGAATTCAGGCCCGTGCACATGGTATGGAGGTACGGAATTTTGGATTGTTATTGATGGGTCCGCTTCCCGTTGGTGCCTTCGCAGAACCAGAACACCTAGACATGTCAATCGCACCCAGGAGGGAGAGGATTAGGCTCTATGCGGCTGGCCCGTCAATCAATATAGTTGCCACGTTCATATCCCTTGTACTTCTTGGGGTTGTTTCTAGTGGGTTCGTTGCCGTAAATCCGGGAGTTCATGCTTTGGCAATAATCGAGGACGGTGGGGCGGATGAGGCAGGAATAATGCCTTATGACATCATAACTGAAATTAACGGGGTGGAAGTTCATGATTACGATTCCTTTTCTGAACAAATGAGTTCCTTGTCGGCAGGGGACGAGGCTTCTTTCACAATAATACCATATTCGGAGGAGAATGGTGCACCCTCAGAAAAAATGGTGATTCTTGGTGACAGGTATCAGTACTACCTTGACCTTTGTGAAGGAGAAGAAGCATGTTTGGAGGAAACTGAAACAACTCTTAATTCCCTTGGCATAGAGCAGGGAGATGCATTTCTCGGAGTAAGCAATATTCGTTCCGGGACCGTACAGACTGACAGGTTCTCATACATCGTAGATGGCAGGTTCTCCCTAGGAGATACCGTTGTTCTTACTGCTGTTTCTCCTTTGATTATGCTAGGCACCCCCATGCAACATGACGGACAGACGATGGATCTTCATGAGAGGTCGATGGTGATGGCAGGGGATGGTGCATTGGCTTCAACGCTAGGAACTGAAGGGATGCTGGATCTGTTCGATTGCATCTTCTGGATGGCATGGATAAATTTCCTTCTTGGGTTTGCGAATCTCATACCCATAATCCCATTCGATGGTGGGCACATTGTCAAGGACACGTCTCACTCTTTACTTTCGAGGGTTCTCAGAGGTGAGAATCCGATGAAAGTTGAGATGCTAGCGAACAAATTCAGCTACTACACCACGATTGTAGTCCTCAGCATAGTGGTAATACCACTAATCATTCCACTGTTCTACTAGTCACTCCTCTTCCTGTGGACGATTTCCGGAGATGAACTCAATTGCCATTGGGGCAATAAAAATCATGGCTACGACCATGGCAAGACTTGTCCATGTCTTGTCAGTAACCTGAGAGGCCCCCGGATCAGGAGATAAGATCAGTTTTGCTGCACCAATCCAAGGTATCTCTGATGAAGCAACTCCAACTATCCATTCATCCTTAACCGCAGTTACGGGATTTCCGGACTCATCCTTCAGTCCTTGCATTGGATTTCCTCCTGTAGCTATTCTCTGGTCTATATCGCAACCATTGGTATCTTCGTTGTCCCCGGTGGTCAAGTATCCCTCATGAGGCGGGGTCCAATCCTTAATTTCCAGATTGTAGAAACCGCCATGGTATGAGCACTGGTAGTCGAGTGTCCAATCTATGGATGTTACATTCACAAGTGGGGTGCCTGGAACATCCCACCCTCCAGAGTCATTTGAGACTGCCTTCAGAAGGGCCCTATGGATCACTGGTGTATCCGTTCCACCATTCTTCTTGTAGACTATCACATCGCCGGGCATTCCATGGGACTGATGCCCATAGTTCTCATTCCCTTCCTGCGTGGCTTCTACGAAGGTGATGACCGTTTTTCTATCTGGGTTCATGACAAGGACAAGGTCTCCGGGATCTATTGCTCCTACTGAACCATCGTCGTCATGCATCATCGAGCCTGATTCAACCACTACCATGGGGGGAAAGGATCCTGTTGCCACCCACATTGACCCTAAGAGTATTGAGACTAGTCCCAAAGCAAGGTAGGCCTCTCTCAGGATTACTCCAGACACCTTCATTCCTCCTCGTCCAAGACAGATTCAGGCATTGTCGACCACAAGACCGAACCCATGAAGACGATTAGGAGGAGTGATACAGAGTCATAGTGGGGTGCGAGATGGTGTATTTCATCGGCGCCTCCGATATACGCAGAGAGATCCAGTGTGTGGTCCCTGGTGCCGCTGCTACCCTTTACCAATCCGAAGAAAGCGTTCCATATCAAAAGTAATAGGGACGAGGCAGAAAGCACGATTATTGCTCTGTTTGAGTTCTGCTGCTCGAGGGTTCGTAGCCCTGGTAACCAAGTTGAAATCCTGGATTCCTCGGTTCCCCACCAATATGACATTCTCCCAGCCAATGATTCGTCGGAGGGGATGCTGTCATTTCTGGAACTAGGGACTGGGACCTTGTACCTCTTGCCACCCTTTATCTCAAACTCTGAGTATAGCCCCATTAGCCTAGACTGGTAAGATTTGCCGAGTATGTCAGCCGCATCCTCTGCCTCCTTCCTCCTTCGCAGAACCTCAGGACGAGAGTCCAATGTCAGGATGTCCTCTATTACCGCTCTGTGACTCATGTAGTGCATGAACTCAGGAACCACATAGAAGGCTACGACGCCACCGAAAACAAGGAGGGCCCAGCTAAACGGTATCATGTACTCCTCATGAGTTGGATCAGTCGCACCACCTAGCATGAACAGGAACAAGAAACCCCAAACGAAGGCTGCGGTGGAAAGTATTGTTGAGTAGACGATGATCTGGAACTGTCGGTCTTTCTGAGAATCCCACCATCTGGCGAAAAACCCCTTCCTCCTAGTGCTTGCCCGTGCCATTTTCTCGTACCGGCGTCAGGCACACATGATTAGTGCCTTCCGACGAGTCGTTCCGTTAATCCATGGTTCGATTCTATGATAATCCGATTAATTCATGAGTGGGGGGCCGGAGTGGGGACTATGAGAGAAAAGTCGCTATCTCTGTTGGTTTGTTTCATCCTTCTGCTCTCTGGGTGCCTTTCCTCGGCACCTCCAGATTTGGACGGAGATGGGATTAGCGACTCTGATGATATCGACGACGACGGTGATGGTTGGGCAGATGAAGTGGAGCTCAACTGTAGTTCGGATCCCTCCGACGGAGACGACATGCCTGACGATGAGGATGGTGATTTCATCTGTAGTCTACTGGACGACGACGACGATGGTGACAATTGGGGAGATATTGAGGAAGAGTCCTGTCAAACCGACCCATCCAATTCCTCGTCAATTCCCAGTGACTTAGATGGTGATGGCGAGTGCGACATGAATGATGATGACGCAGACGGGGATGGGCTTCCCAATGACTGGGAGGAAGAAAGGGGCTTTGATCCCCTTGATCCCGATGATTACATGTCCTGTCACGGTGAGTCCATATATTGCATGAGGTCATATGATGACTTCACATTCCCGGAGACCCACAATGCCTACTCTTCAGTTGAAGATGGTGTTCTGATCGGCGTCAACCACTATACCGGACTTCAATCTCAGTGGGATGGGGGAATCAGGGCATTCATGGTCGACACCCATCACAGAACATATGAGAACACCACACAAGAGGATGTCAGGTTCTGCCATGGTACTGGACAATTCTTCCACCCCTGTCAATATGGCGAAGTTGATGCCTTTGAATGGCTCGACCTGTTGAATTCACTGATGAATAACAGCAGCGGGGATGTCGTAACATTGCTAATCGAGAATACTGTGCCCGCATCCCATTTGGAGTACCTTTTCGAGCAGACGGGCATGTCAGAGAGGATTTACACCCATACATTGGGGAGTTCCTGGCCAAGTATCGGGGATATGGTTCTGGATGGAACAGACCTAGTAGTCTTCTGGGAACAGGGGCAAGACGAATCTTACCCCTGGATACATGACTTTGGTGTTTTCAGTTGGACGACCGACTATGCTGAAGATAATCCTGAAGACATGACTTGCACGGTTTACAGGGGCGATGGATCCCAGCCGGTTTGGCATCTGAATAACTGGCTTTCCAATGCCTTTGGACTTCCTGACCCACTGAGGGCCGGAGAGGTGAATGACTATGATTTCCTACTGAACAGGTCAATTGAGTGCTGGGAGATAATGGATGACAGGCCGACTTTCGTTGCAGTGGACTACTGGGAAGACGGTGAAATTACCAATGTTACAATCACTATGAACAAGATGTCTCACTGGTCCGACGATGTTCCCCCCCATCCCTGAAGGGAGAGGGTTTTCCGGGATGACTCTGGCAGAGGGCCATGAGTGGCGAGTCGGTCGGTTCCCTCCATCCAAGAGTTAGGGATTTGGTTTCTAACCTTGGTTGGAAATTGACCCCAATCCAAGAGGCATCCATTCCGGACCTGATGAAAGGACTCGATCGAGTCCTGGTTGCACCCACTGGAAGCGGGAAAACCGAGGCAGCCATTCTTCCCCTAGTCTCGAGATGCCTGGAGGAGGGCTGGAGTGGTCTTTCAATACTCTACATCACACCACTAAGGGCCCTGAACAGAGACATAGACAGGAGGCTAGCAGAGATGCTTGAGCCCCTGGGGCTAAGTGTTGGGCTAAGACACGGGGACACCCCTCAGAAAGTTAGGACCAAGCAATCGAAGAATCCACCAAACCTCCTAGTCACAACTCCAGAAACTGCACAGATTATGCTCCTTGGCAGCAGACTTAGGACACATCTGGCTGGAGTAAAGGCCGTAGTTCTGGACGAGGTTCACGATCTTGCATCTTCTGAGAGGGGGGCGCAATTGTTGGTTGGGTTGGAAAGGATCAGGGCGTATTGCCCGAGGGACTTCCAGAGAATCGGTTTATCGGCGACTGTGGGCAATCCTGAGGAGATGGCAAGATGGGTTTCCGCAAATGCTTCTGCCATACATGGCCCTGCCCCAAGGACCACTGAAGTTGTTGTCCACAGAGAGCCTCCTAGTGTTTCAGATGAGGCGGAGGCGGTGAGTTGGTCCAGCACGCCGCATGCCGTAGCGGCACACCGGCGCCTAGTTCAGTCACTACTGGATGAAAGTCCCGCTCTAGTCTTCGTAAACTCTCGTAACGCCGCAGAGTCGGTTGCCCAGAGGCTTGGCAACATGAATGGTGACCTTCGTCTAGGTGTTCATCATGGGAGCCTTGCAGCTGAGACTCGTCGAGAGATGGAAGAGGCATTGAGGGGTGGCTCTCTACATGGGATTATTTGCACCAGCAGCCTTGAGTTGGGGATAGACATTGGTAGTATCCGAAGAGTTCACCAAATACAAAGTCCCAGAGCGGTAGACAGGCTTCTACAGAGAATGGGAAGGGCTGAGCATCACTTAGGAGGTTCAGGGAGAGGTGAGTTGTTAGCGTGGGAAATTGATGAGATCGCCGAGGGTGCCGTAATTTCAAGGAGGGCTATGGCAGGGGAGCTAGAGGGAGTGGAATGGAGGACTAATCCTGCTGTGGTAGCTGCAAATCAATTTCTTCAGATGTCTATCGAAAGAGGAGTCGTGCCCCTTGGACTCGCCACTGAGATAATATCTAATTGCTCCATTTTCAATGATTGGAATGAGGGTAGCACTATCTCGATACTGAGGGTCCTCAATGACAGGTGGATGATCAGACTGATCGAGGAGCCTGCAGATTCTGATGTCACGACATGGCCGGCAAGCCTGTGGAGAGAGCTCTCGAGAAGGACGGAGGGGGATGCTCCCGAAGAGAGGCCGTCTTGGGAAGAGGAGCATTCAGAGGCTGACAAAGAGAAGTGGAAGAGACAGTTTCTGGGTGCGCTACCTGATTCCCTTTCTGAGGGATGGTTTTCCCCCTCAGGGAGACTTGGGAGAACCCGTATTGAGCATATCTCGATGATTCCAGATGAGCTTTCCTACAGAGTCAGGGATGCTGTTGGCAGAGGAATCCTTGGTACAGTGGATGAGGCATTCGTTCTGTCTCTCGGAGGGGATGACGATGGTGACCTGGCAAGAACCAGGACATTCGTCATGGCCGGAAGGACTTGGCAGATAGTTGATGCAGATCCAGAGCAGGAAGAGCTTCTCGTCGTGCCGGTGAAGGACACTGGAGAAGTGCCTGTCTGGTCCGGAGAATTGCCCCCTGTCCCTATCGAAGTGGCTATTGAAGTCGGGCAATTGAGGAGGAGCGCTGCCATTGCAATGGGGGCAATGGATGATGAGGGGATTGTCGCCAGTTTGGACTCGTACCCATTGTCCGATGATGCAAGAGAGGCATTCATGGGAAGTGTTGCAGAGCATCTGGATTCCTCCGGGATACTTCCTGACGACCGGACCGTGACCGTTTCCGAAAGGGATGGGGCCGTAATCCTGAACACCTGCCATGGATCAAGAGTGAACGAGACCCTCGCTCACTTCCTACAGGCAATGGGCTCGCTCAACGAGGGGAGGATGGGGAGGGCAATTATCGACCCATACAGAATTTCCCTGCAGGTACCTGGGGTCACTCCAGGCAATGTGATAGAATGGCTAACAGGGACCTCGGCAGAGGCCCTTCCATCAATAATGAGGATGACTATCCCAAACGGCCGAGCTGTGAGGTGGAGGGTAGTCCAAGTCGCTAGGAGGATGGGGGTACTGAAGAAGGGCGTTGACCCGAGGAAGGTGAATCTCGAGGGTTTGATGAGCCGATACAGAGGAACTCCCGTTATCGAAGAGGCCCTGGACAAATTATTCCATGAGAGGATGGATATTGATGCCACCCAGGATTTGCTCAGAGGTCTGCAGAGAGGGGATATTGCCATTCACCACACGCCCGCTGGAAGGCTGGGCGTTTCTCCCAGAGCAGAGAGAGACTTACTCCTCCCTGCATGGAGTGATGCAGAAATCAGGGAGCGACTAGAGACTAGACTACTGAACGAAAGAACCGTCCTAATCTGTCTGAACTGTATGGGCAAGACCAGGAGGAGAGTTGAACGAATGAACGTCATTGAACCATGCTCCTCATGCAGTGGAACTATGCAGGCCTGCGCTCCTGAGAGGATGGAGTCGATGCTCTCTGAGTGGGTGGCAAGCAAGGACCCCAAGGTCAGTGGGAGGATGCAGAGGAACGCGGAGCTTCTCAGGACTCATGGGCAGGATGCTGTTCTATGCCTCATGGGCAGGGGTGTTGGTGAGGATACTGCGACCAGATTGCTGAGAGGGCCGCCCGGAGATAGGGTAAGGCTACTTCGAGCAATCCACAACGCAGAACTGCAATATGCCAGGACTAGAAGGTTCTGGGGCTAGAAACCACTATGCCCGGAGGTCCCGCGCATCAGAACGTGCTGATAGGACTGACCGGTCGCTATGCCTCAGGCAAATCCACAGTTGTTGCTTGGCTTGTATCAAAGGGACTGGGCAGCGAATCCTGCTCTGATTCTATTCGCGCTCATCTCAAAGAGAAAGGAATAGAAGAGTCTCGAGAGAACTTGATCGAGGGTGGTAATGAATTACGTCGAATTGGTGGAGCTGGCATCCTCGCTGAAATGTTACTCGAGAGGATAGGGGAGGGGGATGCTGTCATCGATTCTATTCGGACCCCCGGTGAGGTCAAAGCCCTACGGCAGCGTGATGATTTCATTCTAATCGAAGTCATATCGGGGATGGAAGCACGCTGGCAAAGAGCACAGGACCGTGCAAGGACTGGGGACATTTCTGACAAAGAGACCTTCTTTGCCAATGAAGAAAAAGAGGCGGTTGCCAAGGATGAATCGGGGCAGGCTCTGAACGCAACCGCAGCACTGGCAGACCTAATATTGGTGAACGATGGGAGTTTGGAAGAACTACACTCTGACCTAGAAGAGCTCTGGGTCATCTTATCCAAATAATCAGGCTGAGCGATAGGATACACCTGATTCATTGAACATACTCGTTGCAATCTCAAAATCGGTCTCCCATCTCTCTGGTATTTCACAATCTGCAGGATACACCACTTCGCTAACACCTGCCTGTATCAATGAACGGGCGCAACGTGAGCATGGTGGCCAAGTCACATAGGCAGTGCAGTCTTTGAGAGAGATACCTATTCTAGCAGCATGCATTATTGCATTCTCTTCAGCGTGGCAAATCATTGGATACTTCTGCTGGCGGTCGTTCAGCCTAGCTGCAGTGTCTTCGATCCCTCTTGGAAATCCATTGAATCCGGTTGAGCGGATTTCTCGATCTTCGCCGACAACGACACAACCGACCTTGGTTGAGGGGTCTTTCGACCAATCCGAGATGTGCTTTGCAAGATTTAGGAAACGTGTATCCCATTTTGAGCTCATGATTACACCTCAGGGTTGCCCACCCGGGGGGTCGTTATCTCTGTTGGCCTCAGAGCGATTCTCGTCATATCCCTCCCAAACCTCGGGATTGTTATAGCAATCTGGATCGTCCTCATCGGCCTGGCCTCCCTTGTCGTTGTCAATGCCGTCACCGCAATTACCGGGGCCGATTCCACTTTTTGCCAGGATTTCCTCCCCCGCTTCAGTTGTTAGCAAGGCCACTAGAACACCTGACAGGAGTATTACCATAGCCAGAAGTATGACCTTCGAGGCGGTGTCCCTGGACTCCACCACTACTGTAATCTCGGGCTTGTTCTCATCTCTGGACGACATGCGATACACCCCCCACAGATAGTCATCATACTTGGGTTCTTAGTGGGCTGTCAGTACTTCCCAGAGGTCCAGGCCGTCCCTTTCCACCACATATTGCAGCAGGTCCCCAATCAGATACACGCTTCCAATTACCAACAGTTCCAGATTCTCCTCCCTAGCCATTGAGCCAGCAATCTCAAACGCTTTCAGGGGATCCTTCACAGCTTCTGTTGGGACATATTCAACCCCTAGTTGTTCCATTGCCTCCGAGAGCTCCTCCACTGTTACAGCTGGGTTCCTGCCACTATTGGGCTCGGTGAATATCACCTTCGGGAACACTCGGTCCATGCAAATCTCCGTGACCAATGGGGAGAGGGTCGCCTTTAGATCGGCCTTTCTGGTCATTCCAAATAGAACCACAGTTGGAGCGGTTACCTCACTTAGATCGCTCTCTAGGCTCTCTGCGTTGTGAGCTGCGCTAAGTCTTGTTGTGACTCCCTCTACCCAGTCCTTTCCGAAGTTTGGGGACCGGCCCGGCCAAGTGCATTCGGCAGACGAGGAATTCCAATTCAGATAAGCTGCAACTGCTCCCACCAGTGAGTCGTAGCTATCCCACTTTTTCGGGGTTGAAATGTCCACTGGCCACCACATCAGATCCTTCCCCGCGGCATCCTCGATTGCCTGGATGACTCCTGGATCGCTCTGCTGGAGTGCGATTAGAGGGATGCCTGGACGGTGAATCGCGGCCTTCTCGGTTGCTATGTCAGCGAGAGTGGGCCCTAGAAACTCAGAATGGTCCTCAGATACTGTAGTCAGTATGCATAGGTCGGCATTGACCATCCTAGTGGCATCTAGCCTGCCTCCCATGCCAGTTTCTATGATGGCTCTATCAACCCCTGAGAGGCTGAATGAGAGCATGGCTACAAGGAAAGTGGCCTCGAAGTAGGTCGGCGAAATCTTGGGGGCTTTCTGCGAGGCCTTTCTTACCATGTCCAGGAGACGGTTGAAGGATTCGGGCGATATTGGCCTTCCATCAATTCTAATCCTTTCCTCCACCGTGATCAAATGCGGCGAAGTGAACAGTCCAGTGACATCGCCACTTGAGGATGAGGCTGCTGACAATTTTACGCACAGAGAGCCTTTTCCATTGGTTCCTGCAACGTGTATAGATGGGAAATCGAGATGTGGGTCCCCCAATCTGCTGAGTATTTCTCTACAGTTCTCGAGTCCTAGTTTGACTCCCATTGAGAGTCTGTCATTGAGCCATTTCCTATCGCCCATTTGGTTCACCCCCTGCTCCTCTCAGCTGTGCGTGTACGGGTCAAGGTGATATGGCCCTTGAAGTTCGTGCATACATGGCAGATGGCGAGGAGGGTAGTCTGCTGGACTTGATGAGGGGACAATGGACCTCTATGATGGGCATGGGTGGCATGTTCGTGGCTACGATTCTGATCGGCCTTAGTATTCAACCAATATACAACATCCCTGAAGCCCGGGCTTTCGGTGAGTCCGGGACATCGAAAGGGGGTTTCATAGCACTGGAACTGCTGATGATTGGGATTTTCACGGTGGCAATAATCTGGCTTGCTCGCAAGGGAATTGACTGGTTGATCAAAGGGATTGTGCTTTTTGCCCTGTGGATGAGCCTCTTCTACGCAGTTCAGCCATATGCGGCCTTGTTGCTTTTCATCCTCAATATGGAGTCCCTGAGTGCAGTAATCATAGCGAGTTTAGTTGTCAGTGTTGGCTCGATCTACCTACTACATGTTTACCCAGAGTGGTACGTGGTTAATGGGGTTGGGATAATGGTTGGAGCTGGTGTTGTGACGATGATTGGGATTTCATTCGTTCCTGTCCTAATCATTGTATTCATGATTCTCGCGGCCATTTATGACCACTGGGCAGTGAATGGGAGCAAGCACATGCTGGAATTGGCAGACACAATGATCGACCTGAAGCTCCCAGTCCTCCTAGTTGCCCCGAAGAGCTCTGACTACTCATTCCTAGACGAGGGAGACAGTGTGATGCGGGACGATGTGCCCAATGAGGGACCCAGGGACTGGGAAGACCCGGTTCCAGAAGTCCCGGTGGGGAAGGGTAAGCCAAAGGGTCGCGAGGCCCTGTTCATGGGTCTTGGGGATGTAATATTCCCTGGGATGCTAGTGATCTCATCGGTGTCCTTCCTCCCTCAGACAGGAAGTGAGATTGCTTACTTCAGCGCCTTTGGTGTGATGTACTCGGATTCGCTAATAGTGGGTCTTGGCACGCTGATCGGAGGTTTGGTGGGATACTTGGCACTGATGACCCAAGTGGCCAGGGGAAAGCCTCAGGCCGGCCTCCCGCTCTTGAATGGGGGCTCCATATTGGGATACATCATTTCGGGCTATTTCGCTCTCGGGTTAGACCAGTTATGGCAGGACATCACCTTCCTTTGACCGTTTTCTCCCGATTCCTTGAAAGTGTGCAATCCGGCCATCGGGTTCGGTAGCCATGCTGGACATCGCCATGTTCCGTGACCAATCGGACCTGATTCGTGCCGATCACGACAGGAGGGGGATTCCCCATGACTCCATAGACGAGATCATCAGACTGGACGAGGAGTGGCGCAAGGCGCAGTACGATGCTGATCAGATCAGGAGAGAGAGAAATACGGCTGCGAAGGGGATTGCAGAGGCGAAGAAGGCAGGGGACTCGGCTTCGGCGGATTCCATCATAGCAGAGGTCGCAAATCTAGGAAACAGGATTTCCGAATTGGGAGCATATGCCGATGAGTGCCTGGAGAAGAGGGACTCATTGAGGATGAGGGTCCCGAATATCCTGCATCCGGACGTCCCAGTGGGTGAGGACGACCAGAAGAACACCCTGCACAGCCTCCATGGTGAGAAGTCGGACCTGGCATTTGAGCCTCGGAACCACAACGATCTGATCGAGATGAATGGGTGGGTAGATCAAGCTAGGGGCGCGAAGGTGACTGGAAGCAGGTTCTACTTCATGCAGGGTGACCTAGCTAGAATGGAGATGGCTTTGCAGCAGTACTCCTCCGATTTCTTGATCGGCAGGGGCTACACGCTTGTGCAGCCCCCACTGATGATGAATCGTGAGGCCTACGAGGGAGTCACTGACCTTTCCGACTTCGAGACCGTGATGTATGGCATCGAGCCCGACAATTACTACTTGATCGCGACGAGCGAGCACCCCCTTACCGCAATGAGGATGGACGAAATAATCGAGCCGTCAGAGTTGCCGATAAAGATGGTCGGAGTCTCCCAGTGCTTCAGGAGGGAGGTCGGTGCGCATGGGCTCTCGGACAGGGGCATCTGGAGGGTCCACCAATTCACAAAGGTGGAGCAGATTGTCATTTGCCACCCAGATGACTCATGGTCGCATCACGAGGAGCTGCTGGATAACGCGGTCAGCCTGTGGGACAGCCTGGGGCTCCATTACAGGGTCGTCAACATCTGCACGGGAGACATGGGGACAGTAGCGGCGAAAAAGTACGATCTAGAGGCTTGGCTACCGGGTGCCGATGCATACAAGGAAGTGGTCTCCTGCTCTAACTGCACGGACTACCAAGCAAACAGGCTCAGGATGAGATACCGGACAAAGGAGGGCAACGAAGCCGTCCACACGCTCAACTCAACGGCCATTGCGACCAGCAGGGCGCTGGTGGCAATACTGGAGCAGAACCAGCTCGAGGACGGCAGAGTATCGGTCCCGGATGCGCTAAGGCCATACATGGGAGGGCAAAAAGTCCTCCAACCACTTGGTGCTTAAGGAGCATCAGTTAAGGTTTGAAGAAGAAGATTTCCAGAACCTTGCCTTCCTAGTCGATAAAGTCACTTCTATCCACTTTGAGGTGGGTGTATTGCTGCCCTCAGCGGTACTCTCTAGTGGGACTAGGACGTTCGCCTCCGGGAAGTATGAGCAGAGGTTCCCCTTGGGAATTTCATAAGGAACTACTTTCCATCTTTCTGAGTGTATATCCCTGTCCCCCCAGTGACTGGTGATGTCGACCTCCTGTCCCTTGACGACCCTGAGTTCCTCCATATCGACGGGATTCATCATCACTATCCTGCGTGAGTTGTATATTCCCCTATATCTGTCATCCATCCCATAGATAGTAGTGTTATACTGATCATGGCTTCTTACTGTCATCATAACAAAACTCCCTTCACGTAATCGACGTTCTGGTAAATTGTTGCAGAAGAAGTGAGCCTTTCCAGAAGGGGTCTTCCACACTGGTCCGTCCCTTGGGCCATTTGGGAGGTAAAAACCGCCTTTCTCCCTGACTCTTGAGTTGTAGTCTTCGAAACCAGGGATGCATCTTGAAATCAAATCTCTGGTTTCATCGTAATTCGTGAATGTCTGCCAATTGAATGGACCCTTTGGAAAACACGATTTCCCTATCCTACAAACTATTTCTGGCTCCGACAATAGACTCTGAGAAGCAGGTTCTAAGGATCCCGTACTAGGATGGACGACCCCCATTGAGTTCTCAACAGTGACAAAGCCCGCCGGATCTTTTTCGGTTCTTCCTAAGCAAGGGAGTATCAGTGCCGACTTTCCAGTGACCAGGTGGGACCTGTTCATTTTGGTAGAAATTTGGACGGTGAGGTCAATATTACTGATAGCCTCTGCAACTCTTTCTGTATCAGACATAGCTGATACGAAGTTCCCTCCCATTGCCATATACAGCCTTACATTATCATCCAATGCGGCATGGACGAAATCTACAGCATCATATCCCCTCTCCCTGGGCATATCTATTCCAGTGGCATCCTCACAGGCAGACAGGAATTCCTCACTCGGATGGTGATTGATTCCCACAGTGCGGTCCCCTTGTACGTTTGAGTGACCCCTTACCGGACAGGCTCCTGCACCGGGTTTACCGAAGTGCCCTCCGGCAAGGAGAAGGTTAGCAATCTCTTGGATGACTCCAACGCTGTTCTCATGCTGAGTTAGTCCCATCGCCCAGCACACTATCATCCTCCTGGACTTGGAAATAACCTTGCCAATCTCTTCGATCCTCGTCTTGCTAATTCCTGACTGGAGAACAATTTCGTCCCAATCAGATGACTGAATGTGTTTCTTCCATTCATCGAAGTCGATGGTGTGCTCATCAATGAATGCATGGTCAAAACTATCTTCATCAATCATCACCTTGGCGAATCCCTGCAAGAGTGCTGCATCCCCTCCTATTCTGACAGGTATGTGTTCATCGGCAATCTGAGTTCCCGAACCAAGCATGTGCAGGGGATTCTGAGGGTGCTTGAAACGGCGCATGGCAGTCTCCTCTAGTGGATTGATGCTGATTATTGAGCCTCCGTTCTTCTTGCAATTCGACAATGCTGTGAGCATCCGGGGGTGGTTGGTACCTGGATTCTGTCCGATCACCAAGATTAGGTCTGCCTTGTCGAAGCATGACAGTTTGACGGTGCCCTTTCCTATCCCTATCGACTTACCTAGGGCGTATCCACTGGACTCGTGGCACATATTGCTGCAGTCGGGCAGGTTGTTGGTACCAATCTGACGAGCTAGCGTGCCCCAAAGAAAGGCCGCTTCGTTGGATGTTCTACCACTGGTATAGAGAACTGCTTCTTTGGGCGATGACAGTGCACTAGTTGCTTGAGAAATGGTCGAGAATGCTTCTTCCCATCCAATTTCCTCGTACCTCTCTGATTCTTCCCTAAGGATCATCGGATTGGTTATCCTGCCCATCTTGTCCAATTCCATATCGCTCATCTCAGAGAGTTGCTTCACGGTCATGCTCCCAATCATCTCCGGGGTTGCTCTCTTCTTCGTTGCCTCAGTTGCAAACGCCTTGGCCCCGTTTTCACAGAACTCGAATCCACTTCTATGGTCATCTGGATCTGGCCATGCACAGCCTGGACAATCGAATCCGTCAAATCTGTTTACTGTCCTCATCGTCTTGATCGTGCGAGCGATTCCGGCCTCGCTAAGTCCTATGTCGAATGACTTCTGAACTCCCACCAGTCCAGCAGCGACTTTCTTGGTAGGGCCTACCTTGAGGTTCTCTTTCTCGATTGGCGGTTGGGCCTTGACTCCACGCGCCATGGAACTCTGGCGAGGTGGGGGTTTCTAATCGGTTTCCATGGATTGGCTGCTCTTTGTGATTCTTCGCCTAATCAGGAGTAGCGCGAGGAGTACTGCGAACACTATTGCGAGAATTGGGGCTAGAATAGCAATAATCGTGAGTGCGACGCTGGCTATGTTCTCTCCCGTGGCCACAACTGGGTTGGCCACGCCCAATGTGAATGTGGAGCTGATCCCCCGGGTGGCGACTGTGGCTGTCTGGATGGTCGCAGACATTCCGCCACCAGCGATTATGGCAATTGCCCACTGTATGATTGGCTCGCTCCCCTCCAGTGAAACTGCAGTAACACCTATTCCAGCAATTACTGCTGCTGGAGTCGCTATGGTATCCAGAAGGCTGTCTATCAAAGGGGCGTAGTATGCTGCGAATTCAGCAATTGTGGCTATTCCAAGTATTATGATGGAGGGAGTGGAGGTGAAGAACTCAAATTGGGAGCCCACCAGATCGATGTCGATGAAGTCGGCCCTAACTGCTAACGATAGGATGAATGGGGGCAGGAAGACCCTGAAACCTGAGGCTGCAGCTAGGCTGACACCCATGAATGCTGCAATAATCATGCTAGCCTCGTCCATGATTGCCCGATGATGAGGGGAGATATTAACCCGGGCCCGTATTAGTCGGTCATTTCTATCAATACTGAGCCCATATCGACTCTGTCGCCCTCATTGTAGTGGACCGTGGATACCTCTCCTCCACTGGGGGCGAGTATCTTGTGCTCCATCTTCATCGCCTCCATCACCAGTAGGGTCTGTCCCTCACGAACCCTCTGACCCTGTTTGACCAACACTTCGAGTATGGTTCCGGGCATTGGGGCGGACAGCCCTCCATTTGTGGCCTGATCCTGAGAGCCACCTGGCTCATGTCCCCTGATCACATGAATCCTGCCGTCGAGGTGAACCCACCAATCATCACCGACCCTTGCTACGTGAGCGAACATCGGGGTCCCGTCAATTTCGACTACTAACCTTCCTGGGAAGTCATCAGAGGATACAATGAGAGACGAGCTCTCCAGCTTCTCTCCATCCTTCATGAAAGTAGCTAGTGACATGGCTTCGCCCTCGTTCGACATCACCGCAGAGTAGCGCTCCGAAGATTCTCCTATTCCCCATTCCATGATTATCACCTAGGGGTAGCTCCTGGAAAGAGTCCTGAACGGATCTCCCGAATGTCCGGTGTGCTCGTCGACTGGGCTGGCAGAGGCTCCCGCGTGTGTCTTGTCCAATCCCATCCTGAGAGCTGCCTCTGCTATTGACACAAGTGCCTCTATTGGCGGTTCTGGATCGCCGAATTCTGAGATATCGGACGAGTCGAGCAAGTCAGTAGTGACATTGCCCGATATGAAAGCGGAGTGCGACAACGCATTCCTCAGAAATCCTATGTTCGTAACGACGCCGAGAACTACGAAGTTCGAGAGGGCTGCGTCCATCCTCCTTAGGGCGGCCTTCCTCGTGGGTGCGTGAACAACTAGCTTGGCCAGCATTGGATCGAAGTTGACGGTGACCTCGTCCCCTTGCCTGACCCCTGAATCGACCCTGATTCCGGGACCTGATGGCGTAATCCATGTGGACAGTTTGCCAATTGCAGGAAGGAATCCCCTAGTTGCATCTTCGGCGTAAATCCTAGCCTCGATTGCGTGACCGGAAAGCGGCACTTCGCTTTGGGAAATACCCATCTCCAGCCCAGCTGCAATCTCCAACTGCTTCTGCACCAGATCTATTCCCGTTATCATCTCAGTGACAGGGTGTTCAACCTGCAGCCTAGTATTCATCTCTAGGAAATAGAAGTCTCCATTACTGGAAAGAAGGAACTCAACAGTTCCTGCACCGACGTAGTTGACTGCCTTTGCTGCCATCACTGCAGCCTCTCCCATAGACTCCCTGACAGAGTTGCTCACGGCTGGAGAAGGTGCCTCCTCGATTACTTTCTGGTGCCTTCTCTGCAAGGAGCAGTCCCTCTCGTTCAGGTGTATGCAATTACCAGTGGAGTCAGCTAAAACCTGGATTTCTACATGTCTGGCTCCAGTAAGTAGCCTTTCCACGTAAACAGTGCCGTCGCCGAAGGCTGCTGCTGCTTCCCTTGCAGCGGCCTCGTACTCAGTTCTGAGCATCTTCGGCTCTCGAACGACCCTCATGCCCTTGCCACCTCCCCCGGCACTCGCCTTCAGCAAGAGTGGGTAGCCGACTTTGGCTGCTGCCACAGCTAGTGGCCCGAGATGGGCCCCATCCTCTGGGATGGAGACCTCGTCACCCGGAATCACAGGTACACCGGAGGAAATCATTCTCGATCTAGCTGATATCTTATCCCCCATTACCTCAATTGACTCAGCATCTGGCCCTATCCAAATTATTCCGTTCTCTGAAACTTCCCTAGCGAAGTCCGCCCTCTCTGACAAGAAGCCGTAGCCCGGGTGTATGGCATTGGCCCCAGTGGACTTTGCAGCCTCGATAATGGCTTCCGCATTGAGGTAATTTTCAGAGAGTGACTCGCCCGGGAGGAGGACTGCCTCGTCCGCTATTTCCACGTGCAGGGACTCAGAGTCGGCTTCCGAATAAACAGCGACGGCCCTGAGTCCGGATTCCTTGACTGCCCGTAGGACTCTTACTGCTATCTCACCCCTATTGGCCACCAATACAGAATCATACTCCTTGGGAGCTCCCTGCATCCATTCCGGGGACATCTGCAGACCTCAATTATCGTCACTCGGTGACCAATCTGGTAGTCGTCTCTCCAGGAAAGCGGAGAGTCCCTCTTGGCCCTCTCTGGAGCCTCTCATCTCACTTGTCTTGTCCATGGTCCATACCCTTAGTTCCTCATCTGAAGAAGTCCAACGGTCAAACTCAAGGGTCAGTCTCTTCGATTCTGTAACAGCCATTGGACCGGTACTCAACAGATCCGAGATTACCGAGGAAACGGAATCTCCGAAAGATTCCGGAGAGTCCGCTATCTCATTCACCCATCCAATCCTGAGAGCTTCATCGGAGCCGACCCTGCTGGCGAGCATTGAGAGCCTTCGGAATTGTGCACTTCCTATCTTTCTGTACACATACGGCCCTATCACTGCTGGAAGAATCCCCAGCTTGCCTTCTGAAAGGGCGATTCTGGTACTTGGTTCGGCTATGACGTGATCCAAGCATGCCACTAACCCAGCACCCCCTCCCAGGGCCACTCCCTGTACGCACCCAATTGTGAAGCATGGGTGCGACCATAGTGAGAAGAACAATCTATCCAGACGCTCGGAGTCCCTTCTGTTTTCCTCTGGGCTTGATGCCCCTGCATCCCTCATCATGTTGATGTCCGCGCCTGCGCAGAAGTGCTTCCCCTCGCTTCTGATCACGACTGCCCTGAGGTATGGAATACCTGATGAGTCATTCAGGGATGAAGTCGTGCCAACGGACCTCGCGGCTGTCCATTCAATGATGTCTACCAACTCGGAAATCAGTTGTACGTTCAGGGCGTTGTAGACGTCGCTCCTAGTCAGTGTAACGTTTGCAACGCAGCCTTCTACTCTCAGTTTACATAGATCGGTATTCGGCAATGCATCATTCATTTCCATTTCTAATCACATCCTGAATACGCCGTATCCCTGTTCTGGCATTGGTGCATTGAGACTAGCAGAAATGCACAGTCCCAAAATGTCCCTGGTGTCTCTTGGGTCGATCACACCATCGTCCCAAAGTCTGGCAGTTGAGTAGTACGGATTGCTTTCACTCTCATATTTGGCCCTGATTTCTTCTGGGTCTGCATTACCAACAGTGGACAGTACGCTAGCTGCTTGCTCTCCCCCCATTACTGAGATCCTGGCATTTGGCCACATGAAAAGGAACCTGGGGTCGTACGCCCTACCACACATGCCGTAATTCCCAGCCCCGTGGGAACCCCCTATGATGACTGTGAACTTAGGCACTGGGACACAGGAGACTGCAGTAACTAACTTGGCCCCGTCTTTCGCTATTCCCCCTGCCTCGGCCTCCCTTCCCACCATGAACCCCATGATGTTCTGAAGAAAGACCAGGGGGATGCCCCTTTGGCCGCATAACTCGACGAAATGCGCCCCCTTGAGCGATGACTCTGAGAACAATATCCCGTTGTTTGCCACTATTCCCACTGGATAGCCGTGGATCCTAGCAAATCCGCAAACTAGCGAGTTTCCATACCTCTGTTTGAATTCATGGAATCTGCTACCATCGACGATTCTGGAAATTACCTCCCTGACGTCATAGGGGGTCCTATTGTCAGTCGGAATGATCCCCATCAAGTCATCCGAGTTGTGAGCAGGCTCCTCTGCTGGTTGCACGTCGAGACGGTGTTTGGGCTCTATATTCAGGTTCTCAACGATGTTTCTAACCATCCTAAGCGCCGTTGGCTCATCTTCGGCGAAATGATCCGCCACTCCTGACTCCCTGGTGTGGACATCGGCCCCCCCTAGGTCATCGGCACTGACCTCCTCACCTGTGGCGGCCTTGACGAGAGGTGGCCCAGCAAGGAAAATTGTCCCATTGTCCTTGACGATTATCGATTCGTCGCTCATTGCTGGAATGTACGCCCCTCCAGCCGTGCACGATCCCAGAACCGCTGCTACCTGTGGAATTCCCTTGCTTGATAGGATTGCTTGGTTCCTGAAAATTCTGCCAAAGTGCCCCTTGTCTGGGAAAACCTGATCCTGAAGTGGCAGGAACGCCCCTCCTGAGTCAACTAGGTAGATGCAGGGCAAGTTATTCGATTCGGCGATCTCCTGTGCCCTGACATGCTTCTTCACGGTCATGGGATAGTATGAGCCGCCCTTCACAGTAGCATCATTGGCTACGAAAACACATTCCTTCCCGTGAACGGTCCCTATTCCCGTGACCACTCCCGCAGAGTGCGCCCTTCCACCATACATGCCGTTTGCTGCTAGACCGGATAGCTCCAGAAATGGTGACCCTGGATCGCAAATCTCGGAGATTCTTTCCCTGGCCATCTTCTTTCCTCGTTGCCTGTGTCTGTCCACATACTTGCCCCCACCTCCCTCCTTGGCCTCACCAAGTTTGGCCATGAGTTCCTCGACTAGGGACTTGTTGTGGTCACTCCTAGTAGCGAATTCTTCGCTCCCTGAGTCAACTCTGGTGGGCAGCCGGTCCATTTCTCTCAAACACGCAGAGGGAGTGTGGGACTTCAATTGAATGGAGACGACATCGTAGATGTCGGTCTTCAGACCCCAATTACGAGTCTGCCGACATCACGAAGTCCGGGTGCCATTCCGACTACGAGCATCATCAATCCGACTAGGAGCCTCAGGTGCTGTTGCCTATTCTCGAAGTTGGCTATGGCGAAGAAATACCATATCAGTACACCAAGTGATGCCTTGATCAAGGTGAAGCCAAATGCCGAGTCTAGGAGTTCAATAATCTCTGCCGACAGGAGATGTTTCTCCTGATATCCAAAGTAGTCTATTCCTATCCAAGTGGCTAGCCCATCTAGGATCTGTCCGGAAACAGCTAGAAAAACTACGGGATATGCCATAACTGCGGTCTTCCTATTGCTCTCGAGAAGTTCCTTCTGAGGGGAGTCTGTGAGTGCCTCGTAGTCGTCCTCGGTCATTCCAAGGGGCAGGACCCCGGCCACTAGGCCGTGTGAGGAGAGTGTCGATGCTGATTGGAATCCTCGAGAGTACATCGACATACAAATTAGCACTGGAACTCCGATTACTAGGAGTAATGGCCACAGTACTAGATTGTCATCAGGAACACTGGCCGCGTAGGAAGCAAGCGCTCCGAAGAATACCAGGGATCCTCCGAGACCAACGAAGTAGACGACTCTCTGAACGTGCGTGAAGTACCTGGTCGATTCCCTGAAGAACCATGGCAGGAAGGCTGCAGAAACTCCTATCACAGCAAATGTAGAGAGATCGATTCCTCCTGCAACTACATCACTTCCCGAGATGGATGGGCCATACAGGAAGAATTGTGCCAGAATAAGAATCGAGGAAGTCACCTCAATGGTTCTATCCTTATCTTCCGGGTTCATCTCATTCGATGAAATTGAGTATCCTACTGCTCCAGCAACGACGACCCAGAATGCTGTCTGGAAGTGTATTCCGGGACTCACGAAAAAGGGAGCTAGGGTAGTGTCGAACATCTGTGCATCCTCGACCACCTCGCCAAGTGAGGCCCATAGGACATAGGGGAGCAATGCAAGGATTGTAGCCTCACTTGGGTCTATCCCAAGGAACCTAAGCCATGCACTCAGAGCAGCGACGAAAAGAGCCAGTACGATTGCATAGGTGATTGTATTGATCTCGTTGTATCCTGCATCGCTTCCTGCGTCATTTAGCACCGGCTCGATATAGAACTCCATTACCATCTCAGTAAGCGGATTCTTGACATCCAGAGAGTCGAGCCCTAGAGCAGCAAAGAAAGCGAGTGATATTCCCGTCAAGGCGTAAATTGACCACTTTTCGTAATCGTACAACTCTTCCCAGGAGTCGCCCATGAATCTACCAGAAGACTCCTACGCTTAGGTATGGCGGATATTCTCATTCCTCTTCGTAAAGGATTTCCTCATCCTCAGAAAGCTCCAACATTTCATTGATCGCTGCTTCGTCTTCTGGATCAACCTGTAACTCGCCGAGTCTTCTCTCCCTTCTCCTTCTAGCTGCCGAGAGCCCTGGGACAAGGGTTTCGAATGCACCTACATCCTCATCCTTTCTTTCCTCATATGACTCCAAACTCCTGGACTTCATCCTTTGCCTCTTACGATCCTTCTCTAAGCCATGCAGAACGTTCCCATGTTCGGATCCCCTGAGTATTGACTCTATGGCCGGTTTGGCGATTTCCAGCCCCATGTCATCCCCAATCACAATTACAGTTGATCCGTATATTGCGATTTCAGTTCCAGTCAGCTCCTCTATCCTACTGCGGATCATTCCGTTTCTTCCTATTAGGCGGCTCCTCATTCTGCGAATCTGGTTTGGCTGCCTACCTACCCACTCCCTTATGTCGAACATAACAAGATGGACCTCGTCTTCCAGTAGTTGGACGGCTCTAGCGGGAGATAGTCCTCTGCCTATTGCGAGTATTACATCCGGTGTCTTCATCTTGACTATAGGATCGACTTCTTGATCTTCCCAGAAGACCCTTACTTCGCCTGTTTGGGAGTCAATCTCCAACTGTCCCCCGCAGGCTTCCTCTAGCATCTTCCTAGTTGATCCGCCCTTGCCTATCAACACGGCAATCCGGTCCTTCGGGATGCGTGCAATGGTCTCCACGGCTGCGGCCCACCAGACAACTGGTTTTAATCCCCGCCCGGGAGCTCAGGCAGGTCGGGAACCGGTTCATCCAGCACTCTGAGCATGCTTTCGGCTAGTTCTGCTTCGAAACCTTGCTTGTTAATCCATTTTACCAGTCTTGTCACATCCCTCACCAAGAACTCCTCAGCATGCGGATGTTGGTTGGTTACCCCCTGTCCCACATCAATTATCCAAGGCTCGCCATCATACCACAGGATGTTGTACTCACTCAGGTCTGCATGGACTAGATTCGCCTTCTGCCACGAAACAGCTGTCATTTCAAGTAAATCCAAGAATACCTCGTATGGCTCGTCGATAGACACGTCCCGTAGCCTTAGACTGGCCTCTTTATCTCCGATTAACTCCATTATCAGCACGTTCTTGTGGTAAGAAATTGGCATTGGGGACCTTATGCCATGCTTCCTTAGTCTACGCAAGTTTCTGAACTCCTTCTTGACCCATATGTTGACCAGTTTCCTGTGCCTGCCTGAAAGTCCCTCGAACCTGGGATCCCCATCGATGTACTTTGCTAGTCCTTTGAACACCGCATTAGTGGTATGGAATATTTTCACCGCGACCGGTCCATTAGACGAGGTGGCGTGGAAAACGTGCGCCTCCTTTCCCCTTGCTATCGGGTAGTTGATCGTCTCAATGTCCCCCTTCTCCATTAGCTTGTGTATTGCAAGTAGGGTGGAGCGATCGAAGACTGCGTCGAAGACCCTCCTGTCGACCCACTCGAAAGGGCCTTTACCGAGTACGCCCTGAAGTCCGTCCTCTATTTCATTGAACATTTTCTTGAACCGTGGTTCGGAAATCCAGTCGTGCTTCGTCTGTGCCTTCATCAATGCGTCGGGATCTTCCTCTTCCCAAGGTTCATCATTAGGCATTAACTCACCCAAAGAAAGAGTCGATGTCATCATCTTGTGAGGCAGGCTCTGGGACAGTCTCCTGTTTCTCCTCGACTGCTTCCTCGGGAGCCTCTTCTTCAATTGGCTCGGCCGTTTCGATTTGCTGATCGGTGGATTCTTCCACCTGGTCATCTGAAGATAGCCCGAATAAGTCGACGATGTCTGGAAGGACGCCTTTGCGAGACAGATAAAGTGACTGAGTCTTAGTATAACGCATGCAGACGTTGGCCTTCTCGTCTTGGAAGTCCCATGGCTGCACCACTATCAAATCGCCTTCCCTTACCCATTGGCGGCGTCTCATCTTTCCGGGAATTCTTGATATCCTGCTGAGGCCATCCTCGCACACTGCCCTAATCCTCCTACCACCTAGAATTTCATCGGCGATTGCGAACATCTCGTTCACCTTGCGATTTGGAAGAGGGACTCTGATACGGTCTCCACTTCCTGACTCGAGTTGCGCAAGGCGCTCGAAGTCTACCTTCTCCTCTCTGCGTGCCACTGTGTCTCCGTCAAGAGTCACCTATGTGAAGTTGAGCCTGAAAGATTAGCCCAGCAGAGAGTCAATCGAAGTGGTGACCAGACCTACTAGCCACTCGCTTGCCGGGCCTATTCCACACATGACCGTCAGGACCGCGCAAGCAATTATCGCCATTCTCAGGGATGGGGCTGACTTCAGTCTCGAGGGCTTTTCCGATTCTTCGAAGAACATTACTAGGCTCAACCTGAGGTAGTAGAAGAGCGATAGGGCACTGTTGGCCACGATTGCTGCTGCGAGGAAGAAGACTGGATCCACAGTTTCAATCCAAGAATAGACACTAGTTGTAGATGGGCTTCCAGTTCCTGCTGAGGACGAGACGATTCCGTTGACCATCAGAAGTTTTGACAGGAATCCAGACAGGGGTGGAACCCCGGCCAATGAGAGCATGAAGACGAACATCGAGCCAGCAATAAGTGGCTCTCTCTTACCCAGTCCGTGAAGATCCTGCATTCTGTGCCCACTTCCCTCTGTCTCCAGCAGAGACAGGACTAGGAAAGCCCCCAGCTTGAATAGAACCAGTACTGCTAGGTGGAATGTGATGGCGATTAGGATGATCCTCGTACCTTCCTCTCCAGCAAGACCGCTGCCCACGACTGAAATGGCTGCTAGCATATACCCTGCATGGGCGACGCTGGAGTATGCCAGCATCCTCTTTGGATTCTCGCTAGTTAGTGCTGCTAGGTTCCCCCATGACATCGTGACCACTGATACGACTGCGAGCATCAGGAACCAGTATGACTCCTCTCCGAAATCTGGAATGGTAATCATCACTAGTACCCTGATTAGTGCAACGAATCCCATGGCCTTGGATGCGGTTGCGAGTAGACCTGAGATTGGCGATGATGCCCCTGAATATGCATCTGGTGCTGCGAGATGGAATGGCGCAGCGCTAACCTTGAATCCGAATGCGACCATCATCAGCCCGATTCCGAAGGCTGCGAATGGGTCTATTCCTTGCATCTCCCCCCACTTCTCTGCGAGAGCATCGAGGGATAGATCACCTGACCAGATATACAGAAGTGACATTCCGTAAATCCCTACTGCAGAGGCAACGGAGCCCACGATGAAGTACTTCGCACCGGCCTCTCCCCCTACGTCCTCCTCCTTGTGGAAAGCGACTAGGATGTAGGTGGACAGTGAAGCCAGCTCTATGCAGAGGACTAGCATGAACAGGTTGGTCGACATGGCCATCAGGCTCATCCCCAGTCCCACCATGATTAGCAGAATGTGGAAGTCAACCTGCCTCCTATTGTCAATGAGGGCTGCCATCTTCCTGGATGTGACTGCCTCAGAATCTCCGTCTGCTGGGACTCTGGCGTTTCGCTTGGCTGGAATCCTGTGTGTGGTTGCGATGGAAACCAATAGCAACGCTCCGATGAACATGGCAGAAAATAGTCGGCTGAACGCGTCTGACCTCAGTAGTCCGCCGACTTCTTCTGATGTGCTGTCAATCATCAGTAGTGAGGAAACGAAGGCTATTGCGAATGTGGCGGTAGTAATCCGATTGGGCATGCGTGGATCATTCGTAGTTTCGAACCTCGACCCCCCGATTAGAATTGGGACCCTGAAATTGGTCAGGGGCATTCTGAATGTTGCATTACCGAGATTTGGGATGAGGATTATTGCCAGGACGCCGACTAGCATTACCAATTCAGGCAGCAGTGTGAATGCGGTCTCTGAGTCTAGGTTTAGTTGGCCTAGGGATGTCATGGATTCACCCCCTCAGACTCCATTGCTTGGACTAGAACGTCAATCATGAATCCTGAGCTCCAGTCAGACATCATATCCCAGAAGATGAATGGTAGAATCCCGAATAACACGGTCAATGCCCCAAGTATCAGCATCCCCGCGTTCTCGTGCCATGTGATATCGGAGGGGTCCTCTCCATGCAGTGAATCTGGCAGTATCCCTTGGTGTGGGTCATTGGATTCGAATATCGTTCTCTGCATTGAAGTCAGGTAGTACACAGCCGTAATTATCAGAGTCAGGGCAGGTAGCATCACCAGCCACCCAAATGACATCCAGAAGGCGATCAGTACCGTTACCTCTGCGACGAAGCCGGCCAGCAGGGGAAGACCGAGGCTAGCCATCCAACCTAGCATCATATGTCCTGCCATCCATGGACTATGGTGAGCAATGCCCCTCATAGAGCCGATTTCCAGAGTGTGGTAGTGGTGCTTGAACGCTCCAGCCACGGCGAAAAGAAGGGGACTTATGATTCCGTGAGCGAACATCATGAACAGGGCACCTGCTATTCCGAGAGGCTGCATAGTTGCTATTCCTAGGAAAATGAGGCCCATGTGCGAGACTGATGAGTAGGCGACCATTCTCTTGAGGTTTGTCTGGCCCATGCAAACCCATGCGCCATAGACTAGGCTGACCATCCCAAGGAATATCAGAAGGGGGATGAATACCATGGTTGACTCTGGGAGAGCGGTTACTGCTATTCTCAGGAATCCGTATGCACCCATCTTCAGCATGACTCCGGCAAGGAGCATTGACCCGGCAGTGGGGGCCTGAACGTGCGCGTCGGGGAGCCATGTGTGAACTGGTACGCTCGGCATCTTAGTTGCGAATCCTATCAGAAGCATGATCCAAACAAGGTGCCTTAGCCCCTCGCTTGGGATACTGGATGCGGAGGATACCATGACCCCGAGGTCGAATGTGTGCCCAGTAATGGTTCCCGAGCCAGCCACATCTGGGGTATAGAGGTACATGACCAGTATCCCGATGAGCATTACGACGCTTGCCGTGAATGTGTAGATGAAGAACTTCATCGAGGCGTACCTCCTGTCATCACCTCCCCAGACCATTATCAGGAAGAACATGGGGACTAGAGTTAGTTCCCAGAATACGTAGAAGACGAACATATCTAGAGAGACAAAGACTCCTATCAATGCGCCTTCCATGATGAGTATTAGTGGGTGGAATAGGTGCCCCTTCTTTGCGTCCCACTCAACTAGCATGGAGACTGGGATAAGTAATGTCGTTAGCCATACCATTGGGAATGACAGGGCATCTATCCCAACGGTCCAAGATACGCCAATTGATGGTATCAAGAGGATTGAGTCGTTTGTTAGTGAGTATCCTGATCCGTAATCAGTCCAGTCAATACTGCCAATTTCTCCCAGGAATATCATTGTGGTTATTGCTAGCATAGCGAGAGAGACGCCCATGCTTATCGCCCTAGAGGCGCGTGCCAGCCCTTCTGCTGAACTGAGAATCTTCGGCATAATCAGGAGAGCTAGCCCTACTGCCAGGGGAACTATTGTAATCACAGATAGTGGGTCGTTTATCATGAGCTTATCCCCCATATCAATGCAATAATCGACAGCATTCCAACTGCTGCCATGAGTATGTAATCACGGGCACTGCCCGTAGTGATTGTCCTGATCTGGAGTGATCCAGCGACTGAGTTTGACTCTATCTGCTTGATTACTCCGTCAATCACGTTTCTGTCAAACCACGCCGCGAAGGACGCCATCGGGAGGACCGTCTTGGCGAGCAGCCCCTCGTACAAATCATCGAAATATAGCCTGTTCTCGAGGGCCTCCGCCAAATCTGATTCGGATAGTGAGCTGACGTCCTGACTTCCAAACTTGCCTGAAATTCTGACCAGCCATGAGACTGCAGGAGTTGCGGATTCTCCTTCCGCTAGTTGGCCACCATGGATCCTAGCTGCGAAAATTGGCCCAATAATGAAGGAGAGGAGGATTGTAGCCCAACCCACCAATCTGAGATTCTGGTTCTCCGGGAGGAATGCATGTTCCAATTGGTAGATGACGGACTCCATGAGTGTGGACTCGTGGAGCTTGAGATGTCCTGCATCGCCGTACGAAGAGGAGAGGTAGTCCGTGGCGCCGAGGAGTGCGAATGCGAATCCCCCCAATGCGGAAATCGCCGTCAGTATGATCAGTGGTTCCTTAATCCATGGAGTGGACTCGTGTACGTGTTCGACAACATCGCTCTTTGGCTCACCAGCGAAGGTCATGAACCACATCCTTGACATGTAGAAGCCTGTCATTCCCGCGGTCAGAATAACGAGTATTGCTGGACCTATCATGAGTGGCTCGTGATCTAGTGCGGCTAGCCATGTTTCTGCTATTATGCCCTCCTTCGACCAAAATCCTCCAATCAGGGGGATTCCAATAATGGACATCGAGCCGACCATCATTGCCGTTGCTGTGACGGGCATCTTGGAAGCCAGTCCCCCCATATTTCGCATGTCCTGTGGATCAAAGTGTTCGTGATCCCCTTGGTCATGGTGGAGATGATCATGGGCATGGTGGACCTCGTGAATTACCGAGCCGCTGGCCATGAATAGCATCCCTTTCGCCATTGCGTGATTGAATAGATGGAACATGGATGCCCCGAAGACGACGACTGCAGCATGATGTTCATCGTGGTTGTAGAACCAGAGAGCCGATCCCAGGCCCGTGAATATGTATGCGAGTTGGCTCATCGTAGAGTATGCCAGTACCTTCTTGATGTCATTCTGGACGAAGGCTATTGCAGCTGCCATGAAGGCCGTGATTCCTCCAACGTATGCGACGATTAGCCCCAAGTCCTCCAACCCCGGAACACCATGGTGCCCTACATCGACGAAGGGGACCATCCTCGCCACCAGATAGAGACCCGCGTTAACCATCGTAGCAGCGTGGATTAGAGCGGATACCGGTGTTGGTCCCTCCATGGCGTCTGGTAGCCAGACGTGTAGGGGGAACTGTGCTGATTTTCCCACGGCTCCTATGAACATCATCAGCAATGCCCAGAACAGTTGTGCTGAGTCCACAGCCCCATGCAGCGAGGGGTCGTGGAATATTACTGAGAACTCCAGAGATCCGTAGATGTCGTAGAGCATGAAGAGTCCCACCATGAGGAAGACGTCTCCCACCCTGGTGGTCAGGAAGGCTTTCTTGGCAGCGTATGCTGCACTTTCCTTCCAGTAATAGAAACCAATCAGAAGATATGAGCAGAGCCCCATAATCTCCCAGAAAATGAATAGCCAGAGGAAATTGTCGGCCAGAACCATTCCAAACATCCCCAATGCAAACAAGACGAATTCACCGTAGAATCTGTGATTCCTGTCCTCATTGATTGGATCTGTGTTCATGTATCCCAGGCTAAACCAGCAAATGAGGAAGCAGAGGAAGGTGGCGACGAATAGGAGCATCAGGGTCACTGAATCGACCCAAACCCCAACTCCCAGGATGTTGGTTTCCGAGGTCAGGGTGTAGTCTGACTGGAGAAGATCGAATGAGACCCATTCCAGCCATTGAGAGATGCTGTGTTGGTCTCCGAAATCTGGGAGGGCGTCGAAGTAGTCGTAAACAATCCAAAGAGCGGCAGAGAGCGAGGTCCCTAGGGCCCCTAGGGCCAATATTCCCCCCTCCTTCAGCTTGTTCTTCCATGTGTCATGGCCGTTGTATAGTTGGCCTGCCACAAGAATCACTGGGAATGTGACAAATGGGACTGCGACAATGAGAATAGCAGAGTCAGAAGAGTCCCAGCCTTGGTTGTGCATCAATGGCACTATTGCTAGGAATGGGATGATGTAGACGAGTAGTCCAGCCTCGCTCTTACTCTCGCTCATCATTCCACCTCAGTTCCTCAGGATGTTCGCCTCATCCAGGGATATCGTCTCTTGAGTGCTATACAGGGAAAGGAATATCGCAAGTCCGATTGCCACCTCTGCGGCTGCTATTGCTATGGCAATTGCAGTGAATACCCAACCATCGGACCCTCCCCAGTACATCGTTCCAGCGACGAAGTTCAGATTGGCGGCGTTCAGCATGACTTCTATGCACATTAGGACAACTATGGCGTTCTTCCTGGTGAATGCTCCAATCAGACCTATTCCGAAGAGGATGACCCCCAGTCCTGCTATCCAACTGGGATCTATCATTGGTCACCCTCCCCCATGTCCCAAACCAAGTTTACCAGTCTCTCATCACGGACGAGATATGAGGCCCCGATCATCGCCATCGCAAGAAGAGCGCCTAGTACTATAGTAGCCACTGCCCATTGATCGAATAGCGCATTGGCCAGATCTAGTGTGGAGGGGTGAGCTGCCTCATCCTGAACAGCAGGCCAATTTGCGGGGTCCATGACCTCCCTAAGCAGTACAAGGACGAAGGCGACGACGCCCACCCTAGTAGCTGTAGAGAGGAACCTCACTCTATGTCACCTTCCTGAATTTGCTTACGTGTTAGCATTACACCGAACTGAACCACTAGCATAACGGATCCTAGGTAGACAAGTATCTGGATGGCAGCGAGCATCTCAGCACTGGCGAGGACGAATATTCCCGCAACGCCGAAGAATGTCAGCATTAGGAATAGTAGTGAGTGGGCGACTCTTTTTCCGTAAACGCAGCCAATTGCACCTGCGACAGTTACCGCAGATAGGATCACGAACATTATCGCCTCGAAATCTATTCCCATTCCTATGCCTCCGCTTCGGCCTTGGCCTTGGCCGCCTTCCGTTCTCTCTTCTGCTTCTCCTTCTGAGCACGCTTGGCGAGCTCCATGTCGACTCGTTCCTTGTGAGTGGATGGCAAGACCCTTGTTCTATCTGCATCCATCCAGAGGTCCTGTCGAGAGAATCCTGACATTCCATCGTATTCGTTTGTCATGAAGAAAGACTCGAACGGGCAAGCCTCCATGCATAGACCGCAGAACATACATCTGCCCAGGTCTATCCTTCCGGATACGATTTCCTTCTCCGCTGGTTTTAGGTCTGAGGTATCCAGGGTCTCTACGCCGGAACCGTCCATCCAGCGGACCGTGGCTTTGTCACCAGTGAGGTCTATCACCTCAGCAAAATCATATTCCGACGGGGCTGCGGCATGTGCTGTCATGAGGTCGAAGTCCTCTGCTCCGGTCTCCTCCCGAGGCCTAGCAGCAAAACCTCCCTCTTCGAAATCGTTCCCATAACCGTGCCATTCGTCACCCTCCTCAGCAGTGTCAAGAACGTCCACTCTGACTTCTGAAGTCATGTGCAGGCAGTCGTTCGGGCAGGCCCTAACACATGCCTTGCAAGCGGTGCAGGTTTCCCAGATTACGCCTATCCTACCATTGTAGTTGCCTGGGACGAATAGCCAGGGCTCCAGATCCTCTAGCCTCTCATATGGGTACATGACGGTGACTGGCCTCTCTAGGAACGGCATTATCTGGCTAGTCTCGCGATCCGCGGCGAACTTCTGACCGACACTGGGATGTCCTTCGCCGACCCTTTCCATGGTCACTGGGTCAACCATTTTCTCGTACTCGCCATGGTAGCTGTTTCTCAGGAAGTTTAGCCTACCTAGGAATGGGACGGTCCTCAAAGCGGTCTTCAGCGTCATCCACATTGGCCTTATGACCAAGTTTCTGAAGTTTGGAGTGGCCCTTGGATGTCCTGTATTGTACTTCATTTGTTCACCACCGACTAATCCCTATGACTCCCTGGCGAAGCCTTGATCACTGCTTGAGTGTTATATGGCCGATTCTGGAGTTCAAGAGCCTCCTCATCTTCGTCCATCAGGTAGATTATGAAAAGAACGAGTGATACTACTGAGACTACCGCAGGTACCCAGAGGTCCCAGTTCCCTCCGTCATAATGCTCCAGCCTCAGATAAATGGCGACCACGAGGTTTAGCATTGAAAGTGGCAAGAGGTACCTCCATCCGAACTCCAGTATCTGATCCGTTCTTACTCTGTGCAGGGAGGCCCTGATCCAAACGAAGACGGCGAAGAGCAACCATGCCTTCAGAAGTACCCAGATGAGTCCTGGTATCAACTCGAACAGTGTGGAGAATACGGACCCGACAGTTGGTAGGTCCGAGAGGGTATGCTGGAATGGCGCTTCCCATCCACCTAGGAAAAAGAGTGCGAATAGTATGCAAGCCGCATATGATCTCATGTATTCTGCAGAGAACATTAGGCCCCACCTAATTCCACCGTACTCGGTCCACCACCCCTCTACCAGTTCCGCCTCAGCCTCGGGCATGTCGAACGGTATGCGCTCAACTTCTGCAATCATCGTGATTAGGAATAATGCTGCTCCGAGGGGCATGAGGAATATGTTCCAGACATTGCCCTCATCTTGGCCCATTTGGAAGTCTACTATTTCGATGATGTTCAGTGAGCCACTTAGTACGGCCACTCCAAGGACCGTGATTAGAAGGGGAATCTCGTAGGCTGTCAATTGTGCAGCGGACCTCATTCCACCGATTAGCGTGTACTTGTTGTTGGAGGACCATCCTGCGAAGAACACGCCCAGTGGAGCGACCCCGAAGATGGCCATCATGAACAGGAGAGATAAGTCTGGGTTCGCAGCGTAAATATGCGGTCCGAAGGGAACGAAAGCGAATACCATCACAGTCGTCCCCACTATGATGACTGGGGCTACCTCGAATACGACTCTGTCCGCATTCTTCGGAACTAGGTGCTCCTTGGTTGCGAATTTGAAGAAGTCTGCGAATGCTTGGAAGAATCCAGGAAGCAGGAACCAGTAGCCATGGTAACTTCTGTTGTTCACTCTGGAGACTGTCTCTAGCTCGTGGTCGTTGCCCCAGTTCGCATTCAGAGTGTTGATGACCCAACCAAGGGGGGTGCCGATACCGAATGGTAGCTGATTCCACCATTCCCCTGCAGTCACTCCACTTTCTCCGACCCATAGGCTCCTCAGTGTCGTGGTTGCGCCCAGCCTATCCATCAGTCGCCCGATGAATTTCCGCTCGATGTATGGTATTGCGAGCATTGTAAGCATAAGGGTCGTGAACACCACTGTGCACATTATTGTGGCATGGAAGAATGACTCGAGTGCTGGTTGTATGGAACCGAATCCCGACTGTGGATTTACCGAACCCAGTGGCCCGAGACCGTAGTCTGTGTTGGGAAGTAGGTCATGGGTCTGATCCATGGACCAACCGATGAGTGATCCAAACCACCCATTCAAATCCAGCCAATCACTACTAGCCATGATATCACCTATCTGTTTCTCCTATGCATGGGTCGAACGACCCCATTATGGCAGGGATGTCAGCGACTTTGTACCCTATCATGCACTTTGAGGCATAGGGTATTGTGATGAACATTGGAGATCTGATTGATACCCGGTAAGGACTCTTTCCACGGCCATCCCCCCCACCTGCAAGGTAGAACATTGATTCACCCCTGCTGTCTTCGAAGTGGTGGTATCCGCTGGTTCCCTCGGGAGCCCGGCTGGGTGCCTTGGCCAGCAACTTTGGGTCTCCTGGCTCATGGTAGGTGTCAGATCCCCCTGGTATCTTCTCCATTGCTTGTAGGACCATGAGGGCGCTCATCCTCATCTCCTCAATCCTGACTCGGTACCTGTCATAGCAGTCAGCCCCCTTTATCGAGGACCTCTCTACTGGTGGCTCCCAATCTAATTCACTGTAGACCGAATATGGGTGAGCCCAGCGAACGTCGTGGTTGACCCCCGCCGCGCGCAGGTTAGGGCCCGAGACACCGTGGTTGATCATCTCCTCTGGCTTGGCATAGCCGACACCCTGGGTCCTGACTAGGAATACCGTGCTTTCATCGAATAGCGCTTCATACTCCTGTATCCTCTGTAGGAATAGGTGTAGCTTGGATCTTGCCCTCTGCACGAATCCATGTGGAAGGTCCCTCTTGACGCCGCCTATTCGTGGGAAGTTGTAGTGCATCCTGGAACCCCCCAATTCCTGAAGGAGATCCATCATCATCTCCCTCTCCCTGAGGCACCAAACCATTACCGAGAGGTTTCCTGTGTCGGGCCCATATGCACCCATCCACATGAGGTGGGAGGCTACCCTTTGGAGTTCGACTGCGATGAGTCGGATATATTCTGCGCGTTCTGGGACTTCCACGCCCAAAAGATCCTCCGCCGCATAGATGTAGGAATGTGACCATGTATTGGCACTGGCGTAGCAAAGTCTGTCGCAGTAGGTTGTGATTTGCGTGAAGTCTCTGGTCTCGCATATCTTCTCTACGCCCCTGTGAATGTATCCCAGATCTGGTACGGTGTCAACAACCGTCTCACCGTCGACCTTGATCTTCAGAGTCCAGAGGCCGTGTGTCATGGGGTGTTGAGGGCCCATTGAAATCCACATTTCAGCCATCTAATCACCTCACTTTACCTTTCCAATATCATCCGGCTTGCGTCCGAATCCCTGAGCGTCGTCATACATCTCCTCGAACTCATGATACCTCAAATTGTGATGCCTCTGCAGAGGATGGTACCCCGTTGGTGTTTCGTGGGGCTGCAATACCCTCCTCATCCCAACATGTCCATCGAAGTCTATGCCAACCAGGTCCCATGTCTCCTTTTCATTCCAGTCGGCCCCTACCCAGATATCTTGGACGCTTGCTACAGAGGGCGTTCGCGTATCTGGAAGTCTGATGCTTACTTCTATCTCAAGTGGGACGTCTTTGCCCTTGACGCCATTTGGATCGGTTACAATTGGTTGCAGAACTCCATCCACTGAAGGGGGATTCTTCACGCCTGTTCTCAGGAAGTGGTACACAACCTCCCACTTCTTCTCTTCGGGCCCCTCTGGCCAATGTATTCCAGTAATCATTGAGCAGTAGTCAACTAAGTGGGTGTTCCTTAGCTTCTCTGCGAGAGCCCTCCAGTTTTCTGCCTCGCATACTGCGGAAACCGTCCATCTTGGGCTCGTGCCGCTTGTTCGCTCTACTGGTTCTGCTTCGACGCCCTTCATCTTCGAGAGTGTCTTGCAGAGCTTCTCAGCGGATGCCTTCTGTGTGGAAGTCGGAACTACTCTACCCATTATCTCACCTCACAAGTCTCCCGTAATCAGTGGCCTCTGGGTTTCTGGTCTGTTACTACTTGGCATAGCGCCGATTCGGATTATTTTCTGGCGTAGTTTGTCAAAACCATCAATCAGGGCCTCTGGCCTTGGTGGGCACCCGGGGATGTACACATCGACGGGAATGACGGTGTCGACCCCTTCTAGGATGTTGTATGACTGGAAGTATGGTCCTCCGGAGATAGCGCACTCTCCCATTGCTATGCACCACTTCGGTTCTGGCATCTGCTCCCATAGCCTAACTATAGGGTCAGCGAACTTCTTGCTAATCGGGCCATTTACCAGTAGAACATCGCACTGACGGGGGCTGGATCGGAAGAAAACGCCGAATCTCTCGGCATCGAATCTGCTAGCCCCTGCAGCGGCCATCTCCAGTGCACAGCACTTGATTCCAAGGTGGAGTGGGAAGAGGGACTTTCTCTGCCCCCAATTGAAAATCCTGCCAGCGATCACTCCAATGATGTCCTTTATTCGGCTTGCCTTCAGAGCCTCGTCCGTAACATCCCCGACGGTGTCAACCAGCATCCTGCTGTTGAAAACTGCGTAGTTCTGGTCGTCTGTCAAATAATCACCTCAGATGTATATCCTTCCTCTCTTTCGGAATACGTGCCACACCCCTAGCCCCGTCAGGACCATGAATGCGGTGAGAGTTGCGAGTGCGCTATAGATCCCACTCAATTCCACACCTTCCTGTATCGCTACCACTCCTCCGAATGCAAGGAACATGAATGCAATGTCGAAGACTAGGAAGATTATCGCATACCAGTAGTATTGGAAATGGAAGTTGATGTGAGCATCTCCGACAGGATCCGCGCCGCACTCGTATGTGCTTTCTCTACGGATGTAAAGTGACTGGTCAGTCTCGTAACCAGGAAGTAGCCATGAGCTCAATTTGGTGGGGTCGTTGCCAGTCTTTCTTGGCCTAAGGAAGCCTGATGCGATGAAGCTCATTACCGGGAACCCGATACCAACTAGGGCCATTACAGCCACTGCTAGGTAGTCCTCCGGGACTGTCGACATAATGCACACCCGCCGGTCCCGTAGGGACCGACAGCGTTAGCCACCTGAAATTGGGCAATAAGCCTATCCGGTAGGGACTCAGGATTATCGCTAGGATTCGTCCCCTTCCTCGAGGGCTTCGCGTATCATCCTGTTCTCTGCCCTTGAACGGAAGAAGAGTACTATCACTAGCAATGCCCCGAACCCAGTCAGGCCATAGACGAGTGCCTCTTCGACCTCGTCTGACAAGCTAAGGAATGAATTTGAGACCTCTGATGTGACCTTCAGCTCGATTGGCTGTCCTGCCACTGGAATTCCCTTCGGCTGTACTGTAATGGTGAATCTGTAGGTATCGTCATCGATCATTTCCGAGGGCGGAGTGACTCTGACCTCGATCTCCCTCGTTTCCCCTGGCTGAAGATCGAACTCGTCCTCGACCACATCGACTGTCCAGCCCCTCAATGAGTCGCTTGACAGTATCTCGACCTCCTCGACGATGTTTCCGTGGTTAGTTACGAAAAGCGAGAAGTAGAGTTTCTCTGGGTAGTCGGCCGACTGTTCGGACGGGCTCTCCAATGTGAATCTCAGATCGTGAATAGTCATCACTTGGACTATTACATCCACTGTGGTAGTCTGGGCAGCGTTCCTCTCGGAGGCGGCATTTACCTTGATTATCCCGGAGACCCCATTCGCGACTCCTTCGAGGACCTCCATTTGTACCTCGACAAGGACTCTCTCGCCCTTGGCAATCTGAATCGTGCCATCAATCTGGACCCCCTCGACGAACATCTGCCTAATCACCGACGAGTCCATTCCCGAGATTGTTATCACAGCAGTATCACCAGCGGGGTAATCACCTGTATTCTCTACCCAGAAGAAGGTGGAAAGTGCGCCTCCTGGTGGAAGTATCACATCCATCTGGCTTGGCACATCGCCGGGATTCTGGGGAGAGACTGCCATTCCGTAGTTGTAGTTAGAGACCACCACCGTAACTGTGTGCTCGTCTACTTCGGAGGTCCCGTAGATGGCGACTCTTGCCAGGACCTTGGCGGAATCTGCATCTTCCTCTCCTTCGACAAGGACATCCAGATAGACGGTTTGTTTCTGACCTGGGTCGAGAACCACCTGCGTGATCGAGTTGCCATTGGTGTCGGAGAAGGAGGAGTCCCACATCGGACTGCTACAACCAGTCATGTCACCTGGATCACACGCCTGAAGTCTGAACGTGTCCTGTATGTTTCCTGAGTTTGTTATCTCTATGGGGAATTGTACGATCTGCCCCGAGCGGCCTGTCTGCTGATCGGATACTAGTGACGTGGTCACGGAATGTCGAGCTGCAACTGAGACCGTGAGGTCCCTAGTGGCATATGGCTCGGTCCCTCCGCCTCTCCCGACAGTGAACGTGATTACGACATCGCTCTCAGCACTAGCGTCATTGGGGACGAGCACCTCTGCTGATATCGATTGCTTGTTGTTTGAAGACTGAGCGCTCCCGAGGGTGACGGAAGACTGGGAAAGAGATACCTGCCACCCGGGAGGCAGTCCGTTCGCACCTATTGCCATGGTATCCTGTCCATTGCCCTCGTTGGCAATCTGAATTGAGAGGGTTCCTGACGAGCCTGGGTCAACATTCGAGAGGGTGGATTTGCTCAATGTCATTGATGCTCCGAACTCTTGGCCGACAGTGACTGTGAGGACCTTCTC
>Ga0208410_1000058_pt1 | contig 59020 bp, 36 predicted proteins | sample ETN02SmetaG_3_FD_185787 | JGI IMG/M metagenome (GOLD analysis project Ga0208410, IMG submission 185787) | Marine microbial and viral communities from oxygen minimum zone, Eastern Pacific Ocean - ETNP2014F10-02SV257 (SPAdes) (version 2) | ecosystem: Environmental > Aquatic > Marine > Oceanic ... | reverse complement strand
AGTTTAAAGATTGAAAGGATAATCATTATGAAAAAATATAATTTTTTACTAATTGTCTTATTTCTTATTGTAGGCTGTAGCAATGCACCTAAAGAAACAACATCAAAACTAACCCTTGGTCTTGCTCAATCCACCGTAACCAAAGGAGCTAACCAAACAGATATAACCAAAGTGCTGGGTGCTCCCAATATTATATCAAAAGATAAGCAGGGTAATGAAACCTGGACATATGACAGGATCTCAAGAGAGGCGGAATCTAGTAGCGGTTCTGGTGTTGGCTTTGGTGCTTTATTTGGTTGGGTATTTGCGGGTGGAAGAAGTTCAGCCTCATCAAGTACATCTAATAAATCGCTTACGGTTATTATTACATTCGATGATAATAAAAACGTAATAGATTATGCCTATCAAAGTTTGGAATTCTAAATGCTAAAAAGATTAATACGTCCTCAAACAATCCATGGAAGATCTTTATATTTTCTTTTAATTGGATATTTGATCGTTGGTCTTTCAGGGTGTAGTACTCCCCCAAGAATTGAAAAACCTCCAACATCAGTAGCAAGAGCTATGGAGACCAGATCTTTTTCTGGTAATCTAAAAACTGTCTTAAAGGCCTCAATTAATTCCCTCCAAGATATGGATTATACAATCGAGGTCCTTAATTCGGATGTTGGACTAATCACCGCAAGTAGAACTACAGAAAATAAAAAGGCGAAACTTGCCAGTGAGCAATCCAATGAAGGCATGACAGATTCAGAAAAAGCATGTCTAACGATTGGAGCTATCGCGGTTATTGCAGTAATTGCTGCCGCAATTTTTGATGGAGATGATGGTGATGGAGGTGGAAATAACATCTATACTGGAGGTGGTAATGATGATGGACCAGATGGACCCATGATTTACCGATATAGGGTCACTATAAATCTAACTGAACTAAACATCGATGAAACCAATGTTCGTGTAAGCGCTAGTGGAGAGATAGAGCAAGATGGAAAAATACTTTCCACTGGAGGTGTACACGAGCCAGAATTTTTTCAGAAATTTTTTGCTGGAATGAATCAAGGTTCATTCCTCGATCAAAACCAACCTATTAAAACAAACTAAATCATACAACTAGCTGCTTTATAATTCAGCTAATACATCCTTTGCGTGTGTTTTTGTGGTAACTTTTGAAAAAACTTTTTCAATTTTACCATTCTCATCGATTATATAAGTAGATCTATATATTCCTTCATACTCTCTTCCATACATCTTTTTTACACCCCATGCTCCATATGACTTAAGTACATCTTTATTTTCATCAGATAGAATCGGATACTCAAAACTCTGCTTATCACAAAAGTTCTTTTGTTTTTGCACAGAATCAGCGCTCATCCCAATGATAGCAACATTTTTTTCTTTAAACTTTTGGAATTCATCACGGAATCCCTGGCCTTCAATTGTTCATCCAGATGTACTAGCTTTAGGGAAAAACCATAATACTACTTTTTTGCCAGAAAAATCATCAAGGGAAACATTCTCTCCATCTTGATTAGGGAGAGTAAACCCAGGTGCATTATCTCCTATATTTAACATAATACCTCCAATATTTTTAAAAATTTACTTTGGACCACCGCATTCTTTCATCATTACTATTTAGCATAGCGTTAACAGCTTTCAATCCGGTCTTCTGACCATTCCACGCTAAAGTATCTTTAGCTTTAGTATAATCAACCCATTTAAAATCAACATGCTCATCAGATAAAATTACATCTTTTGAGTTTACCTCTATACCAAAAACTGGAACAAGATTAATTCTATCACCATTAGTTTCATAAAACCTACTAACGTGATCCGCTACGAAAATATTTACTGGATCAAGCCCAGTCTCTTCTTTTAATTCTCGAACAGCAGTCTGCCATGCAAGCTCACCTTTTTCAATCTTACCCGCAACTCCTTGCCAGAGATGTTCATAGATTTTATCTTTATTTCGCTTTAAAATTAAAAATTCAGGATTATCTCCTAACAAATTAAAAACATAACAGTCTACTACTCTTACAGTTACTTTTGTCAAGCTATCTCCTCTTTTTAAACAATTTTCATCTTAATAAAACAAATTTTTGAGTTTTATAATTTGATCCCCATGTAAGTCGCACAAAATAAACTCCTGATGGCGCAAGTTTTTCATTTAAAGTCTTACCGCTCCATATAATTTTTTTTACTTGTGGATCAACATTAAGATCTGCAATTAAAGATCCAGCAGCATTTAAAATTTCAATTTTATCTAGACTTTGATTGTAAGAGTCTAGATTTAATTTAAAGTTAACAATTGATTTCGATGGATTTGGGTAAATTAATAATTCAGCTGATTTTGGATCTGTTATTATTGAGTCTGATACCATAATTCCATTTTTGTTTAATGGCATAATTTTATATTCATTAAATCCATAATGAGCTATTCCAATAATATTTTTTAAAACTGTTCCTTTTTTTAGATCCGGCCAGGCTCCTTCATAAAGATACTGATCAACAATTATTTCATTGCCAAGTGAATCTGAAACAAAAAATTGATTATTATCATTTTTATCTCCTGTAACAATGATATCATCTATAGATACTAACATACCCTCATACTTTTCTCCATCAATATTGCACCCCCCTGATAATGCCTTTGGGTCAATAGATACCGGTTCAATTGTGTTATTTGATGATAGGATGGTTGTGTTAGATATATTTGCCAGCTCTGTTAAGCCGTAATATTCTTTAACATCTGCAGTAAGAAGTACATTACTTCCAACAGGTGGTGGCTCATAGCCACTTTTAACGTATACAAAAACACCTGCCCATTCTAATCTTGAGGGGTCTTGTATAAAAAAATTGGGGTACTGTTCATCTGGTCTAATTGCAGTAACAATACCTTCTATATCAAGCTTTTGTCCGGCAAATTTTGATGGGAAACAATCATCACCAATACCTTTATCTAGTGCGAGCTGAATAAGATAGGGTGTAAATCCAGTGGTTATTGGAATAATTATATTTACCTGATCTGAGCCTATCTCCCCATCATTATCAATAACGGTCAACTTAAATGAAAGCGTAGTTGACATAGTAACTTCCGGAACGGTAAAAGTTGCGCTAATACTATTTAAATTTGTTATAGAAACATTTGGACCTGACAACTGTAGCCATTCGTACGATACGATAGAACCGTTTGGATCATAGCTTTTTGACGCATCTAAAGTAATAATTTCTCCAATTTGAGCAACTTGGTCCTCGCCTGCATGTGCAATTGGGCTGGTAGTTGTTTTAGATGTATATACTATTTTGGCTATTACAGGATAATGATCAGATGCATAATAAATTGACTGAATTATATCATCTGGAGCTGAGTTATTAGTCCCATCAATTATAGATTGATTGAAATGATTACCATCATTTCCAATGACTTTATAGGAGTCTTCAAGAAACTTAAGATTGGGGTCGGTTTTCGTGAAATGATCAGAGAATAATATAAAATCAAATCTATCATCTAATCCCCCTGTAGACCCTCCATCACCTATCTGATCCGTCCTAGTTGATTGAGTATATTTTAAAACATTTGAATTGTCATCTCTTGCCCAATCTCCAATTGGATCATCCAGATCAACAGACATGCTATCTACAAGTAGCTTATATGCACGTTCATTCGGACCATAAAGGTTAAGGTCTCCTGCTAAAATATATCTAAAATCCTTATCTTTCTGGCTTATATAATACTGTAGCTGCTTGGCTTCTTCCCATCTTCGATTTTCATTACTTGAGCCAGTACTCGCTTTCAAATGAGCAGAAAAGACTGTAAAGGGAGAAACGTTTTGGGCTGCGTTTTTGATAACAAAACTAAATCCGCTAATATCTCTCAAATCTGTTGGGATTGATTTGTTGGAAACTAGGTCCAATTTCGAGTTTCTGTAAATAATTCCATTTTCCATATCCCTTGAATTAGATAATGGGCCAGAAGAATAATCCTGTGAATTCTTATTAAAGACTTCATTCAATAGAAGATCAATTCCGCCTTGATCTTCTATTTCTTGAAAGGCTACAATATCAGGCTTAACGTAGCTAACAACCTTTTCAAAATATTGCGCCCTTTGTCTATCGTTTCCACTGAAACGTAGAGCATTGTATGACATAATTTTTAGGGTGTCTTGACTATACGAAAAACCAATTAAAGTTAAAAAAAAAATTGATTTACAGAATCTAGCTACCATTAATCTACAACCTGAGAAAGTAATTTAAATTGAATGCCTTGCTCAACTAAATCAGGAATTTTTTTCTGTAAAACTTTCAGGGTATTCTTCTTAACATGGCCAATTCCAATTGCCAGGCCTTTTTTTTCAGCAATGTCAACGAGCTTATCAAGCTGTTTTAGTATATTTTCAGTGTTTAGATCGTTATCAAGAAAAATATGTCGTCTAGCTGTTAAAACCCCAATCGAGCGCATGGTATTTTCTGCTACTGTTTTTGACGATGTTCTGCTATCTAGAAAAAATTTATTTTTATTTTTTAAAACAGATGCAACAACGGCCATCACTCTTCTGTCTGAAGTGGCTTTAGACCCTTGGTGATTATTAATTCCAACAGCTTCAGGTATATCATTTAGAGCTTCGTTTAATCTCCATTCAATTTCCTCGCTTGTCATCCCTGTCTTTATTTTGAACCCATCTTCCCCAGAAGAAGCTATAGATGACTGCATTGGCATATGTATGATTACTTCTTTGCCAGCTCTTTTAACTTTTTGCGCAATCTTAGGGCTTTGACTATGCCCTGGCAAAACTGCGCAGGTAATAGGAACTGGTAAATTTATGAACCCATCTGATATTGAGTCATTTCTATAGCCAAAATCATCTATAACGAGAACTATGGTATTTACTTTTTCAGCGCTAATGGTCATCACGCTATCTTCATAAACCGGCTCTTCAATTTCTTCTATTTTTTCAGATGGAGCACGAATTGCCAAATCTAATTTTCTTAATGCAGAATAGTTGCTCAAAAGCAATATAAGTATTGTAACAGATAACGCCCATATTATACGATTATATTTTGTTGAGTTATTTATCATGGCAATCTAAAAGATATATCTATAATTTGAGGAAATCCAATATCTTGGTCTCCGTATTGAAATCCGTATGAGAATGAATAGGATCCCATATTAATTCCAATACCAGATGAAATCATTTTAGAATTATCATTCATCATGGCAGTTGCGCCAAAAAAGATATTATCAATCTTGATTACTGAACCAAAAGAATAGATGGGCTTTTCAATCAACTCATTATTTTCAAAAGAAATAAAGATATCAGCGCTATTTAATCTGTAGGTCGCAATATTGGTAAACCTTGTTGGGAGAACAGGTCTCTCATTTCTAAATGAATTCATTTTACCAAAATTCACAATTGAGCTAGCAACATTTAATTTTTTGCTAACTTGCCATGACATTCCTAAATCAATAGCAAAACCTGTACTTTCATCTTGGTAGATTTGCATTGATATCATTTGCAATGCAAAACCGTAATTTATATTTCCTTTTGAATAACTGGTAGCTGCCTTAACTGAAACTCCGTAAGCTCCATAATAACCTATAGGATCTGAAGAAGGTCTATTTCCTCTCAATTCAATATCATTAATTCCAACATATCTCATTGCTAAGCCAGCACTATTTGATCTGACTTTTCCTTGCCATTCAAAAGATAAATTTTCGGTTTCACCAAACCATTTTCCATAAGCAAAAGATAGCTCTGGTGACTTTCCTGAGGTATTCAAAAATGAAGGGTTTCTCCATGGTGACCGAAATACAATAAGATCATTTGCTGATGAAGGTATAGATAGAAACTGTAGCCCTGTACTCATACCCTGAGAAAAAAATAGAATTGAAATCAATATCTTAAAATGAGAAAGCATACGTAAATACGTGTGAAATTCCAGCAGCCCCTTCTAAAGTAAAGGAATAATCTAACCTGCTATCCATATCTTCAAATAACGACCAATCCAAACCAAGCCCAACGCCAACACGACCGTTTCCAAGACCTCCTCTTAAGTAGTAGTGCTCAAGATATTGGTATTCAACGCCAAAACGCGCAGAATAACCCACTAAATTACTTCCGCTCATAACCACTCCTGCATCTGCTGTTATATATGCATTGCTATAGTTGAATGTTGAACCAAATCTGTAAAGGGTTGGGAATTGCTCTATATAGACTTTTCCTCTTTCAAATATTTTATCTGTTTTCCATTGATATCTTGAATTTAAATCTTGAACCATTATGCCGTAATTAGCACCTGATTTGGTATTAATAAAAATTCCAAAATCCATTCCAACTCCCTTGCCTGTAAGATCCATTGTGTTTACAGGCAATTGATGTCTCAATACCTTCACATTTAATCCTATTGATAGCCAAGGAAGCATTTCTTGAGCAAAAGAAAGCATATACGCGTTTTCAGAGGTTGAAAGGTTTTTGGTATGCTCTCCAGCCATGCTCCTTCCATCAATATTATCAACACCAGCACCAATCCATGAGACTCCAATAGCAGCTGAAGGAGGCAAAGGCATAGATATATTTACCGTCATTAACTGTCTATCCAGCATTAAAAAATGATTGCTAAATCCTGCATGCGAATTTTTTAAATGAACAAGGGTAGCTGGGTTATAATAAGCGGCAAAACTTTTATCAATCTCTGCAGTAAATGAACTTCCCATAGCAACCGCTCTTGCAGATGTACCCATACGCAAAAATCCGCCAGCATATGATCCTTGTTTTTGGGCAACACAAAAACTTACAAACATAAATACAACTAAGCTTATTGTGATTTTTTTCATTACTTAACCACTATTAGTTTTATCCACTCAACTTTTTCATCATACTCAAGTCTAATAAAATAAACACCGTTATCTACAATTCTTCCACTGTCATCTTTACCATCCCATTTAAATGAACCAGTGCTTGTCCTTCTCCTATCAAATTGTTTTGTGTGTACTTTCTCCATTGCAAAGTTGAAAACATCCATTTTTACAACAAATGAAACTCTAACACTTAAATTAATGTGAACATATCCGCTTCCCTTTAATTGGTTGTGTTCATACGGTGAAAAAGGGTTCGGATAGGCATACGCTTTTTTGGGGTCATAGTCAGATCGGTATATTTGCCAGTTTCCTCCAAATGTATTCATTGCTCGCGCTAATCCATCCCAAGAACTAATCCAGATTGTGGCATCAGATGAATAAAAAGGTCTCTTATCATAAGAAACAGCTACAACTTCATCGCTTAAAATTTCATCTATTCTATATGTGCCTGTTGACCCGACTTCTAAAACTTGTTTTGCGGATTTGTATTTTGCCCAAGGTTTCGCTACATCAGCTGGATCATCTATAATTGTTTTCCAAAGACCATTCTTAGTTGCAACTAACACAATTGAATCTGATGCGGTTATATTATATACTCTTTCACCTAATAGAGTTGAGTTCCACGTATCCCCTCCATCAATTGAATAGCTTACTCCATTAGACTCACCGGTTTCCGCAATAACTGTTGCAGCCCAAATTATCGTATGACCTTTAAATTTTTGAACAGCTAGATCAACAACAAATCCTCCAGTTAATCCATCAGCTGCAGGAGTATAGTGTGTCCAATTAATACAACCATAGGCTCCGATTAGTCCCCTATTAATACCATTTGCTGTACCAACCCAAACTGTATCAGAGTAGCTAATTACTGAAAATGCTTTATGATTATGATTTCCACCATCATTTGGATCGCGCGGATTAAGATAAAAGTTTTTTAAAATACTTCCACTAGCCGTTGTTATGTAGCTTGATTCATCGCAAGTATTTAAAACCTGATCGCTATCTTGCGGAAGAGGTATTTTTTGCCAGATTTTTGTAAGAGTATTATATCTTCTCAATCCTCCAGCCCAACTTGTTATATATATATCATTACTATTTATTGAAGCATCATAAGTTACATTTGCTTCTTTCACTGTAATCGGAAGGCCTCTAAAAAAACGTTTAGCAAATGGAGATAAAGAGTCAGCTTCGGTATCTGTCAATTGATCAAAATAAGTCCAGCTTGTAGAATTACCGGTTGAATTCGAAGAATAAATGAGTCCATTCCCGATTGTTATATTTTCACCGCTTTTTGCAAATGCTGCAAATAATGAATTTCCATTAACAGCAAGCGCAGAAACTGCACCTTCAGGAGTAGATGTTGATGCTTGCCCCTCACTAATTTCTTTATTTGAGCTTAATGTATATATAGATGATGTATCTCGTAAGACAGCGAGACCAGATCCGGTTCCTAGCCATAATAAAGTATCAGCTTGAGGAAGAATGTCGCCTATGATATTTGTTTTTAAGCCGCGATAAGCACTACTATCAAAGTTTGCATTTCCCATTTTGTAGAACCTTGGTAGCATACCTTGACCAAAAATAATCGAAGAAAATAATAATGCAGTGGTTAATTTTTTCATTTAACCACAATTGTCCTTTTAACGGTATCACTGTAAGCATTTGATTTATCTTGAGCTTCGAATGTCCAATGGTAGGTTCCAACTAAAGCGTTTTCTGATATAGAGATAGTTCTTGAAAAAGTACCATCACCTTTTTGAAGATCTCCATTCCCACTAGGCCCAGATCCATCATCAAGCAATAAAATTGGATTACCGTTATTCATTAAAGAGTCTAGTCCAACATGGTAAGATCTAAAGAATACTCTCTTAATATCATCCAATCCATTTGCATCAGAAGCATTAGCTGAAACGGTAAATTTAATTGTATTTACAATATTAGGGTCCGCATTAGGCGTAGGTCTATCTACACTTTGAGGTAATACAATTGAGCTTATTTTTGGATGGATATTACCTAAAACAAAGAATTCTACTTCAGATGTAATTAAACGTCCTTTAAACATGCTTTGTACAGATAGAAAAACGGAATCCTTCGCGCCTTTTGGTATCACATTTACAATAGCAATACTTGAGTTTAATATTTTTCTTGAATAGATATTATCGCTAGAAATGATATCGCCCATTAATCCATCATCATACAGTTTTATAGTGTCATTGATATTGTTAGTATTAATACCGCTCCATAGAACCTCTACAGAATCTAATGATGAATTCATATAACGCTGATTTACACGAGCAGAAAGATAGAGCTTATCAGATCCCTGCAAATAATCAAAATTAATTTCAGAGATAGGAAATGGCTCAACTGCGGTTGTTGGGTCTTCACAGCAAAGCATCAAAAAAGATGCAGCAAAAATTAAATTTATTTTTTTAATTCTATTTATTATCATAATTATAAATATGATTTACAAGTAAAGTTCCAACCTGACGCATGCCTTCTGGTGAACAATTTTGAACAATATCATTATGTGTGTGATGATAATTTACTCTATCATTAGGAAAGTCAAAATCAATGATGTTTACCGCTGGAATTCCTGCAATCTCATAGAGTGGAACATGGTCATCAAAAACAGCATGCTTGGCCTGCTTCTTGAAAGCTTTAAGACCAAGATTTTCCGATAGCTCCCAAAGCTCTAGAACTAAAGATGCATTCTGCTGATACGATATGCGTTCTATGAAAAATTCCGGCTGCCTATCAGCCACCATATCGATATTTATAGAATATTCGGGGTAAGGTATTGGTAGGTTGTTGGCAAAGTATTGTGAGCCAATACAATATGTCCAGTTATCACCAGGGACTCCATAGTCTTCAGCATCAAACAAAACTAAATTAATTCCAAAAGGTGGAGGGTTTTTATGAAGTATATTTGCTAGTTCAAGTATAACAGCAACTCCACTTGCACCATCATTTGCTCCTATAATTGGGGAATTTTTTCGCATTACACTGCTACTGTTTTCCGCCCATGGCCTAGTGTCCCAATGCGCTGAAATAATAATTTGCTTTGGTGAATCTATATTGAATCGCGCAATTACATTGTTCATTGAGACCTCTGCACCTGTTCTAGGCATTGTATCTTTAAAAGGCTGAGAAAAAACGGTATCAGCGAGGCTTCTAAAGGTAGATAAATAATACTCAAGAGCCTTCATGTGACCAGCTGAACCAGGGTTACGTGGACCAAAGTCGCATTGCTTGATTAAATAATTGAATGCTTTATCTCCACTAAAGATAGGTGCTTTTGACTGACAACCTGCAAAGGCAACTAAGCAAAATATTGATATAAAATTAAATTTTTTCATCATCCTCTTATTGCCAAGTTAACATCAAATCCAAAATCTCTGTCCACTTTTTTACCAGTATGCTTTGAGTCGTTTTCCCTATACTCCCATACCATACTTCCGCTTACAGATTTTGAAAATGAATAAGTTAATCGGAAACCCGATTTCCAGCTTGTGGTAAATGTGGTTTCTGCAAATTTTACCGCCTCCTGAGCTTTTTGGAGTGTTCTATTTTTATTCATATCAAAATTAAAAGTGAAATTAACCTGATTATTAATTTTATAATTATCAAAAAATGGCACCGGGATATTAAATCCTCCTTTATGTGCATAATTCGCAGAAATAAGATACGATTGGTCATTAAAGATTTTCTGGCCACCATTTGCGGTAATCTCTTTAGACATTGTTCGATTATGTCTCATGTTTATTGAAACACCTTTTTTTAATGCAACTGTTGCGCCTACCAAAGGCGCAAAGTTCATATTTACTCGAGAAGTTCTTTGATTATCATTATAAGCTGAAATAAAATCATCTATTGCAAAGAAGGATATTGGTGGTCCTGAAAATTGATCAAATTGCCAAGATCTGCTTTCTTTTCCTGTTGTTGCGTGATCAAAACTTAAAGAGTTAACATATTTACTTATAAATTTATTTCTCTCAAGACCAGTAAGCCTTATTGACCAACCAAGGAAAGGGAATCCATTTTCAAGATATTGTCCATACGATAGATAGTCTCTGGAAACCGATCTTTGTTCTAATCCAGATCCTCTTAGATTACTAGAAACATTTTGTGCATAATTAAATGCAACATTTATCATCCTAGTTAAAGTTACTCCTGAGCGAATAGAAAAATCTCTCTTGCGATCAAAGTTTCCTGTATTTGAACCTACCTGGCTAGAATGTTCTAGCCCATGATCTTTCTCAAATCCCAATCGATAAGCAAATGGCGTTTCACCAACAACACCTAATCCTGTTTTATTAAAATTTTCATTATAAGAAATATTGATTGGGCTAAACTTTTTTGTAATACTATGCATAGAGTTAAGAATTTTATTTTCTTTTTTCTTTTTCACTGTTTTTGGTTTTTTCTCTTCAGTCTCTTCATAAGAATCATCAAATCCTGTATCTTCTTCAGAAATAGCATTTCCAGGAATGCGTCTGCGTGAGCGTGAAGATGCTGTTCTTTTAGGAGTGCGAGTTGGTGAACTTCTTGCTTTTGTTGGTTTATAGAAAATCTCTACTAATCGCGTTGGAGACAATGTTACGCCTGAAGACAGCCTTAACTGACTTGATATGTTTGAGCCTTCTATATTTTTATCTCTGGATTTATTCCATCTATAATTTGAGGAATAGCTAAATGAAGGCTTAAGCCAATCAAAAATTACCGGGGAAAATGATGAATTGAAATTTTCATTTATATCAGAAATAAACCCTACATCACCTTTCATAATTGAATTTAATTGATAACCTCTAGATTCTGCCATATTGCTGTTAACTGATCTACTATATTTTGTAGATATCATCTCGGTTAGCTTATAGTCCATTATGTAGGATTGACTTAATCCAAAATTATAATCATCAGGAGATTTTTCTCCTTTTCTGGGGGTCCGCTGAGAAAGCTGTTCATTGTAATTTATCGAAGCATTCATAGCGCTTGGGGTATAATATAGATGCGTACTGCCTAACTTTTCACCTAACCATGGAATTGAAGACATCCATTTAAGAGGCATTACATAGTTATTTCTTCCAAAAGGCAAAGCATAGCTCAAACCGCCAGAATATGATTCATTTAAAATTTCTTTTTGAATTTCGTTAGATGCCAATCTTCTATTCATACTAAATCTGGTTTTTATTTTATCCAGAGTATATTTAATTATTTTATTATCTGATTTTGAAGTTTTTGAAGCAGATATATTCATACTTAATGAATTATTGATATTTAAAATAGAATCAGGAGGAGCTGATTGATCTACAAGGATATCTTGTCCAGGTAAATACTTTGGCTTATTTATCGCTTGGGCAAAGCTCGTTGATACCGGCACTTTAATACCCCACTCAGAAGGCATAAGCTTGTCAAGGTTAAATCCAGCATTCATATTTAAACTTTCATTTGAGCGATTTGATCCAAGCCTTTTTTGAAGAGTGTGAAAATCAGCATCTTGCCGCCTATAAGCAAATGATGTATTTACTAAATCTGCAAGATTAAATCTGCTTTGCAGTCTCATAGATACACCCTTATCTCTTTTTACACCACTAAGCCTTAATTCATCAAGCCAAACTTCTCCTGAAATTGGAATTCCTGATAGATTTTTTACTCCTACAATAAAATATTGAATTCTATTGAGAGAAGGTTGTCCTTTTATTTTAATAGCTTTACCGGTTTCAACTCCAAGCTCATCAGTAAATAAGTATTCTTTAATATCCGTAGAATCTTTAAAAATATCTGATTCATAATATTTTTTTATTGAGGTTGAGTCTTGAAGCTTTAAGCTAGTCAACCATTTCAAATCAATATCTATCGAATTACGGCTTAATGACTCATCCCACCCATCGTACACTGGTTGAGAGATTTCATAGTAATTTTCTCCAAATCCAAATCGCATAAACATTTGTACATCAGATTTTTCATTTGTAATCCATGGGCTAGAACCATAAACATACATCTTTATTCGATCGTACGATAGATAGCTTTGTGCGCGCTCACCACTTAATGACATAAGTGTTTTCATTGCTGCGCCACTAGTATTTGAAGGCAAATCATTAAACTTCATAATAAGAGATTGCTCTTTTGAGCGAATCTGATTTATTCTATCAAACTCACCTTGGACTCCTCTAGGGGGTTTGTAGTTTGCGTTATCATCTGTATTAATAACAGAAATAGCAAAAAGAGAGTCAGAGTTTGCTTTGCTATACACCCCACTTGTATCTGAGGCAATACCTAGCTCTTGCCATTCGTTGCCTACCAATTCTATTTTTGCTACATAGACTGTTGTTGTTTGATCTGTATTACTAAGCCTTAAGCGTAAATGGTGAATATTATCCCAAGATTTTTCCTTTAAAGTATTTGTTGTCTCAAAATCCACTAAAGGTACCCTATAAAGCTTCCATCCGGTTAATTCTCCATTTTTTGCTCTTGTCTGTCCAGCTAAATATGTTGTATCGGATAATGAAAAAGATTTTGTGAAATAGTCATTTGTTCTATCTAAAAAACCTGTCCTATCTAAATCTTCCGTATCTGGATATCTTCCTGCGTCTAATGCGTTATTCTCAGTTCCATTAATTTTAGTATAATCATTACTTCCCTCAACATATTCCCAATTATCATCATTTGGGTCATTGGATAAAATATCATCATTAGCATTTATTATTATTTCTTCACCAAGGCCTAAGTAATCTGAATACGATAGACCCAAAGGATCTAAGCACCCGCCCCAACCATTTTCATATTCATCACTACATCCATCTAACCCAATATCTTCCTCATCATCCAAAATACCATCACCTATTAAGCCCCCAACTGGTATATCTTCAGTATTTAAAGTACCATTTCCATCTCTATCTTCACTTATCTGACCAAGATCAATAGAAACAGTCGCACCTTCTCCTTGTAGCCAGATTTCAAAAAATTTTGTTTGTGTTTGATCATAATCACCAGAATGAAATGGTGTGATAATTCCACTCCATAAAGAATCATTAGGGATATCATTTTGATGGGATTTTTTATTGTATCTCAATACTAAAATATCCGTTGTTTCATTTTGCGCTTGAATAGAGGTAGATAAATTTGGCCAAATATCTTTTGTTCTTATCTGAGCAAAAGGATTGAACCATCTTAATTTTGCTCTTTTATATTGCGAGAGCGGTGTGCCTGTCAATAGATCAATTGGGGCAGAGGCTTCCCTCCAAAAGCGACGCAGGATAGGAATAGATGTTGTTCTTTTTGAACCCTCAAAATCATCTATAAATGCAACTCCGTTAGGATCACCAGTTGCACTATTATTTATTGGATTTGGATTTGGCAAGATTTGTGCAAACTCACCTTCAAATGAGATACCAGATTGTTTATCAGTTTCAATAAATGGCATTTTATCTAAAGATCGTGTAACAAATGGCAAGTCTTGCTTAAATCTACCATTCACCCCAAACATAAAGTTTTGCATGGGCTCATACCCAACTTCAACTTTTTCATTCATAATTGATTGGTTATAATAGAGCGCGGTACCACCTATGAATGAATTTTCACCAAAATCCATCTGAGACCTCACCCCTAAAATAGTTTTTTTATCAAAATTAACAAATTGATGTCTATCATATGTTACATTGAGCTCAGCATTTGGATCGATATTATCTGATAAAACAATTGTCCCGCTAAAATAGTCGACCTGATAATCTATCCCTCTCTTCAATGGTACACCGCCTCTTGAAACCTGCTCACTTCCTTCTACAATCATAAACCCAAGGTTTATAGTAGAGCTTTGATTTGAATAATCAACCTCAATTGTAAATCTACTATCATTACTTATCTGTGTCCTTTGAGTTGAAAAATACATCTTTCCTTCTCCCAATGAACCTTTTAACCCTGCAGTTTGATTTCCATCTGCAATAGTATCAGATGCAAATGGGTGAAATGAAGGAAAAAATATTTCACCATTTACAAGATTAATGATATTAGGATTTGTTAAATCTATTTTTTGATCTGCAGTACGTAATCCACTTTCGTTCAAGCTATCGAGCCCAAATAACGTAATATATGGGTTGCCTTGCGCATCAAGATGGCTAGGAACAGTAAGTCGATCATTTACTATTCGTAAATCAAACCCCTCTTTATTTATGTTGTTTGTACCAAGGTAATAGACATTCTTAAACATCAAAGGCCATACTGGATGGCCAGGGTTAAGATTTCTTGGTTTTAACATTTTTAATTTTAATGCGACATTTGTTTGAGAGACTCCTTCACCAACAACATAAAGAGTATCTCCGGTAATACGATCTGCGATTACATAGGTACAACCAATTACTTCATCTGTAGCTTTTTGGCGTAATCGAATAAATCCAAGATCTTCACTAAGCGTGTAGTCTTGGCCTTGCTCTAGCCTTTTAAAATTTCCTGTTTGATCATTACTCTCTTCTGGTGTTTGTAAATCAGCATATGCTGTTCCAGGATTTGTTTCTGAATTGGTAGACTGATCAAGTTGGTATAATTCAAAATTCCTAATTACAATATTCCCAATTTGATGTAACCCTTCTTTAAGGGGATAAAATGATGGAATTTGAATTGGTGCTCCGTTTAAAGCTGTTTGTATTCCATCTCTAAACCATTCATGAACAAAGAAATATTGATTTTTTACATAACTGTAGTCTTTTATTTGCTGGGTTTGTGCTTCACTTGTTCCCTTATACTGCTCTGATTTTTTTTCTGTATTTACAACAGATGCAATAGCCGTAACATCCATTGGTCCAAATTTAGAAGTAGTTTTTACCCCAAAAAGTCCTTGATGATTAGCTGAACCCATCAATGATTGAGAACCAGGAAGCGCAAGGGAAACATTACCAGCGTCTACTGATTGTATAATATCATCTTCTTTACCCTTATAATTTATTCGGATATTATTTTCCCAGTTGAAATCACGCTCTGAATCGTGATCAACATTAACAGAAATTCTTTCACCAACTTTTCCTTCAACGCTTATCCGCTGCATTTGATCAAACTTCAAATGCGTATTTCTAGTTTCGCTTACTTTAGAGCGAATAAGTTCTTGGTCTTGAAAAACAAGATTTCCTTTTACTGTTACATTGCCTCTAGCTGACAGAGATACTCTCCCTAATTGACCAACATTCACACCAATTACCTCTACACCTCTTCCTCTGTTGTCTTGTAAAAACTGAGACTGTATTCCCGTGGAACGTGCTGTGTCATTTATAACTTTAGAAAATGCTATCTTTCTATTCACCTGAATTTTTTTATCAAAATACCACTCTACGGGCGCAATAAAAGGTATAGAATATGACCTGCCTTGTATTTTGCCTTTAAGCTCAATTGTTGACCAATCTTTAGCTATATCTGTTTTCTTGATAATAATAAATGGTAGTTTAATTAAATTTCTGCTTTTATATGCTGAAGAGTCAGAGGGCATAACTAAGCTATACGAACTTATTTCAAATGGTTTTATAACGTATTTTGATATTGGATACCAATCTGAGGGAATATCTATAATAGACGAATCTTGTTGACCGTATAATCTAAAAGAAACGGTCATCCAAAATATTAAGCTGAATTGTAGGGTCTTTTTAATCAAAAGACCTACCTCCTATAATTAATTGTTAACAATTGCCTAATGGCAAATTTTTATATTCTAATTCGAATTTAATCCGTTAACGTTGATACTATAGCCAGCTCCTTAATATTTTAATGGTTTCTTTGTTTTTTTAGTATTTGACAGAAGTTACGCAAAGCTTTACCACGATGTGAAATACTATTCTTTTCGTCTTTTTTTAGCTCTGCAAACGTTTTTTCAAGTTTTGGATAGTAAAAAATGGGGTCATAACCGAAACCGTTACTACCTATCTTTTTATCAATTATTAAGCCATTAACATAGCCTTCACAATGGAATTTTTCACCTTTCCCTACAAAGGCCATTACAGTCCGAAACCTTGCAGTTCGATCCCCTATTCTTATTCCATCTAATTTACTTAATACCTTAGCACAGTTTTCCAAGTAAGATGCATTTTCACCAGCATAGCGCGCAGAATAAACACCAGGCTCTCCACCTAAAGCATCAATCTCTAAACCTGTATCATCAGCTAATGCAGGTATTCCGGTTTCATTAAAGACGGTTTCTGCTTTAATGAATGCATTCTCGAGCAAAGTTTCACCTGTCTCTGGTATTTCACCAATATGAGGAAAATCATTGAGTGTAATTACATCTACAGACATGTCTTTTAGGGCATACTGCATTTCTATGATTTTCCCATCATTCTGGGTTGCTAAAACTAGTTTCAATCAATACCTCGAAAATTGAGGAAGAAACTAGTTTATTTTAGTTAAACACTCAACAAATTATATATTCGATAAAATTAAAAATTATGAACTGATATGCTGCAGATATTTTCCAATAGCCTAGGCATTGTGCGATTTATGAATCATCGCAAGCTGAACATACTTTTTTGCCCATTTTATATTCTTATCATATGTATCCCCAGGCAATGTTTTGACAACCTTTCCTGGTAAACCTACGGCAAGCCCTAATTCAGGTACATGCATATTCTCTGTTATTATTGCACCTGCCCCTACTACTGCACCTTTGCCAATTATTGCTCCGTTCATAATTATTGAACCCATTCCAATTAATGCGCCATCTCCTATAGTGCAGCCATGAATAATTGCATTGTGTCCAATCGTAACATCATTTCCAATGATAACTCCTTGGTCATTTTCTAAATGAAGTACGCTATTATCTTGAATATTGGAACGCTCGCCTACAATAATCTGGTTAATATCAGCCCTAACTACCGTATTATACCAAATAGAACTTTCAGATTTCATTATTACATCACCAATAACCTTGGCTCCATCTGCAATAAAAGCTGTCTCATTAATTTGAGGTTTTTTTATTCTTACGTTATCATTGAGTTCAAATTTTTCCATTATTGTCTCCTAGTTTTTTATAGCAATAGCGTAGATAAAATGTCTGGCAAAGTCCTGCAAAAACAAAAACATTTACCGCCCAATAGATTCCTGGGAAAGTAGCAATATGCGTACCTATCCACAAACCTATAATAGCCACTCCAGCATATATCATAACCGCTTGGCTAATCCCGCTAGTTTGATTATTATTAACTAACAACCCACTATACCAGGCTTGATATGCTTGATATCCTGGCATTAAAATCGCGAAAAAAAGAGTAGTTGATGAAAGAAATGTTAATTCTTGAGATAATCCTGATACATACAGAAACCAAAATCTACCTAATGGCGTTACTGCTAATAAAGCCAAAAATGTTATTGTTGAAAAAGCTAAAATACGAGTAAATCTGTATAATTCTAACTTGCCATTTGGTCTATCTAAAAGCGCAACCACAACCTCATTAAATGCAAAGCCTAAAGATCTTGTTATAAATACTAGACCATAAACTACTGGCCATGCTGCAAGAGACGGCAACGCTTCCGGCATACGACTCATCCCAGCAGCGCCAACAGGATGAATTAATAAAGAAGCTAATGGGGTAATTGCCAATGGTAAATAAAATTTGATAAAACTTTTTCGTGTAACTTTATCTATTTTTTTTTCTTTAACTGGTATTTTATTTAAGATTCTTCTGACAGCTAATTGCGCATAAATAGCTTCTGCTGTAACAGCTAAAGCAACCGCTGATGAGCCAACAATTATTCCTGATAAACTAGAAAACCATCTACCATATGATAATACAAACACTAAAGTAATTAATCGAATCGCTGTTCCAATTGCAACCATATTTGAACTGCCATGTTTAATCATCACTCCTTGATTAAGTCGTCTCCAGGCAATCATTAAAGTCCAAGGCGTCATTATTTGTAATCCTATTTTTCCAGGTACCAAAAGAGGTTTTGGTACGTTCATCAAATCCTCAGCAATAAAAAAGAATAATGGTGTAAACGCTATTAAGATATGAATAAGTGAAAGAACTAAAGACATGTTAAGCATATATTTGAATAATTTTTTATATGATGGTAAGTCTTTTGCAAGTGCGGTACTAGCTGTAAGCAGCATAATAATCGGCCCCTCAACTACAAGAGAGATTGGATATACTAGCGAACCCCATGCTGCTAATGTAATTTCGGGAGAAACCATTCTAGCCACAAAAGCAGTCAACATAGGGGATTCGATTCCCATTAGTAACCAGCTGCCAGCCAGTGGAAGCCATAATCGAAAAACATCTTTTAAGGATATAGGTATAGAATGGGACATAAATTCAGAAATAGTAATTTATAAATTAGATAAATCTATTTACCTGTCATAATCATAATAATTTGAATTAGATTACCATTACCTTAAAATACATCTATATACTTCAAAAGGAGTAAAATAAAATGATTGATCGAAGAAAATTTATTAAATCTATTTCCACACTAGGTCTTTCTTTGCCAGCATTAAATTCTAATTTGCTGGCAAAATCAAATAAATCTGTTAAAAATAATCCTGTAATACTTTGTAGTAGAGGAGAAAAATGGGGCAAAAAAGTACTAAGGCCTGGCTGGGAAATTTTAAGAAAAAATGGTTCGCTCTTAGATGCTATTGAGCTATCTGCCAATGTAACTGAGTTGGACCCAAATGATACTTCTGTTGGCTATGGAGGTCTACCAAATATGAATGGTGTCGTCCAATTGGATGCTTCAATAATGAATGGATCAGATCATAATTGTGGCTCTGTGGCTTGTATTGAAGGAGTCAAAACTCCTAGTTCAGTGGCTCGTCTTGTAATGGAAAGAACGGACCATATCCATTTAGTCGGTAAAGGAGCGCAGGATTTTGCAAAAATGCATGGTTTTAAAATTGAAAACTTATTAACTGAAAAGACAAGAAAAATTTGGGTTAGATGGCGAGAAAATCTTTCTGACAAAGATGACTATTTTCCTCCAAAAGATGGCCAGAATTCTGGAAAAAGAACAACAGGCACAATCAATGTTTTGGGCTTAAATAATAATGGCGATATTGCAGGTATTACAACTACAAGCGGACTTGCATGGAAAATTCCTGGGAGAGTTGGTGACTCTCCTATAATTGGCGCAGGTCTTTATGTTGATAATGAAGTTGGTGCCGTTGGAGCTACTGGCAGAGGAGAAGAAATGATTAGGTCCTGTGGATCTTTTTTAGGTGTAGAGTTAATGCGTAATGGAAGAAGTCCTCAAGAGGCCTGTGAAGAGGTTTGTAAGCGTATTGTTGATATTAATGGAGGGCCTTCAAAGGTTGATTTTAATGATAAAATAGTTGCTCTTGGTAAAAACGGAGATGTTGGATGCGCCTCAATTAGAGAAAAAAAGGGTAATAACCCAGAAATTGCAACTTGGTCTAAAAAAGGCTTTAAAGTAACAAAGGGAACATACCTTATTGAAGAAAAGTAAAAACCATAATCAAGTCTAATTAATCACTTGCTATGAACGATTCAAATAGACTATCATAATGCGTAATTATATTTTTCCAATCATATGGAATAAATAATTTTTTTTGAGAAAATTCTCGTGTTTCTTCAATAGCTAACACACATTTCTTTAGATTGATATAAAAATCATCATAGTTGGAGTATATATGCTTTGAATGCAATGCATTAGGAAGCAGCTCTGGATAGGTCAGCCTATTAGGCAAAAGCGGATATGTATCACAATACATAGATTCAACAACGCTCCCTCCAAAAAAATCCTGGTTACTCGTCACTGGTAAGATATCTGCCATCCAAACCCACTTAGCATATTCTGAAAAATCATTACAATAACCATAATGGACTATCTGGTTTTTGAGTATTTTTTTCGCTTCTAAAAATATATCAGGCTTAGAATTGAAGCTTTCTCCAAGCAAAGCAACTTTAAAAGCAATATCTTCATCTTTTAGTTTAAATAGGGCTCTAAAAAATGGTTCTGGATTTTTATCATACTCCCATCTATGATTCCATAAAATAAGTGGAGTGCTTTTTTTTACATTTTTATATTTATCAAATCTAGATAGATCCATTCCCAAATAAAGAACTTCACTCTTTTTTTCAATTTTATTCATTACATCTAATTCATTGTGATCAGGAAAATTCTTTAAATACTTCAGCCCTTCATTTTGGAATGATTTATTATGATATTTTGAATTAAATAAAACATAATCTGCAACTAATGCAGATTTAATATTTATAAATCCATAGTTTAGGTCTCTTTTTTTTTGTGATTCTCTATCATTTTTTGACCAGGGATATGAAAACTGATTTTCATGAAAATAAATGGCAACTGGAATTTTCGAAGAACGCTGTCTGGTAAGACTAAGGAAGGTTGTAAGGTCTAACATATCAGTAGCGAGTATAAGATCTGGTTTATAGTTCATTTGCATAAAATTATTTGCTAATGTGATAGCGCCCCCTCTCATTCTCCACTTCCAATATTTACCTGGTAATGAAATAATTTCAATTTTATGCTTACTGTATAGCTTGAGTCCCGAAGCCCATGATTTATGAGATCCAGAAAAATATGGTTCTATCAAAACTATTTTCATTGAATAATTGAATCAAGTCTTAGATTGGAGGAAACAAATCATAGCGCTTTTTTAAAATAGGTATTATGCTTTTTTTTGAACTTTTTATGTTACTAATTCCAAAATCTTTAAGAAAATTAAGCTCTTGTAAAATTTTTTCTATTTTTGAATCAATACCAGAAATAAAAACTTCTATATTTTTTTTCATTGAGTTTTTAATTAAATCTTCCATCGCATATACCCCCGTTAAATCAACCATTGAAACATTACTTAAATCCACAATTAAAATTTCGTGTTCATCTGTACGACCATAGGATTCAATTATTGGCTCTACGGAACCAAAAAATAAAGGGCCGCTTGGCTTTAATACTTTTACAGGTAGGTTTTTAAGTAACTTTTTATCAATACCTTCTAAAGCATATTCTGTTCCAGCTAAACTGCTTATTAAATTTTCAGATTTAGATTTAAAAATAGATTTTATTTCATTTCTTGATTTGAAAAGTGCAAAAATTATACCAATTGCTATAGCAACCATCAAATCTTCAAAAACTGTAACTAATAATACAATTATAAATACAGCTAGATCTGCATAGGGAAGTTTTTTTAAAACTGGTAGAATTCTGTAATCCATAATTTCAATACCTACTTTGAATAGAATAGCTGCCAAGCAAGCTGATGGAATAATAGCTACCAATGAACTCAGGCCAAATAAAATAGCTAAAAGTGTTAGACCGTGCACAATTGACGAAAGCGGAGTTTTAGCTCCAAATTTAATATTAGCAACAGTTCGCATTGTCGCAGTAGCAGTAGTTACACCACCAAAAAGCCCTGCTGCCATATTTGCCATACCTTGCCCAAATGTCTCTCGATCACTGCTATGACGAGTATTTGTCAAATTATCGGCAACTTTGCAGCTAAGCAAGCTATCTAAAATAGCCAGCCCTGCTAATGCTAAAGCTGGAAGAAAAAATTCTTTGAATCTGCTAAGATCTGGAATATAAAAACTAAAGACTCTGCCTTCTGAAGCATTACCCATTTTATCTCCAATATATGGTATGCTTAAATTCATAAAATAAGCAATACTTGTGCCAACAATTAAAGCTGCAAGAGGAGGCGGGATAGTTTCAAAGTATCCTATTTTTTTTACAATAACTGGCCATAGGAATAATATAAGTAAACATGGTAAAGAGACCATTAAGGCTTCTGAATTATAATTTTGAAATGTATAAGTTATATTTAAAAGAACTTCATGAATATTTGACTGAACTTCGAGACCAACAAATGCATTCAATTGGGTCAGAATAACTATGACCCCTATACCGCACATAAATCCAGCTATAACAGGATAAGGAGTATAATGAATGAATCTTGAAATTTTTAAAAGCGAAATACCTACAAGAATCAAGCCACTTAAAAATATAATTGAAAAAGCGGCAACAAGGTCGGGACTATTCAGTTCACCAATTACGAAAAAGCTCATAAACCCTGCAATTTGAGCAGCTTTGGGTGCAGTTGGCCCACTAACTCCAACCATACATCCTCCAAAAACCCCCCCTATTATTCCTCCTGCTATAGCACCCCAAATACCAGCAATAGGGCCAAGTTTTGAAATCTCTCCAAATGCTAGAGCAAGCGGTAGTGCTATGATACCAACAGTTATTCCTGCTAGTATATCACCTTTTACATTAGTACCAATAGAGCCAATGTTTGATCGAGGGTTTATTTCTTCTAAATTACTTTTTAGAAAAAAGAATATTTTCTTCATAGGGAAATTTACACAACAAAAAAACTTCTACATAAAGGACAATTAATCTTATGCTGTAATTATCCTTTTTATTTATTTTTTAAAATAGAGCTTTTCGGAAGGTTTAGGGCTTGGAAAAACTCTAGATGCGTCTTTGCCACTATAAACCACTCCATTTTTAACTACATATTCAATAGACCTTGTATTCCTTATGTTTTCAAGAGGATTTTTTTGCATAATAACAAAATCTGCAAGCTTTCCTGGCTCTATTGATCCAAGAATATGATCAAGACCGTGATGCTTAAATCCATTGATTGTTGCTATTTCGATAGCATCATAATTTGTAAAACTTCCATGGGTAAATAATTCCATTTCCCAATGAGCACCTAATCCCATCATTTGACCATGAGCACCCATATGCATATTTATACCTCTATCATAAAGCTTTTTTAGAGTTATACCCATTTGAGCGGTGTAATGATCATCTGGCCAATAATGAGCAGGTCTACGAAGTCTTATAAGATCTTCTTTCTTGAAAAAATTTAAAAGCTTCATATCTTCCCATAAACGTTCAGTTTGGTGAAAATAGGTTTCACCAGATGGACCATTATACACCACAACAAGAGTTGGAGTTATTCCCAAAGATGTACTTTTTAATAATTTAATTACATCCTCATATATTGGTTCTAAGCCCATAGTGTGTTCTAGTCCAGTAAATCCATCAACCAATTGAGTTAAATTCATCTGAGGATTTGAAAAAGATTCACTAACAATATTGATGCCCAATTGGCGAGAAGCTTCAACAAGGTGTTGCCGTGCAATCCTATTATGATTTGAGTAGTCTTTTACTGCTGTTGCGCCATGATCTTTATTGAATTGAACATGTTCCAATGCATCGCTTAATGTTTTAATTGGTCGATACATTTTAGTCCGATATTTTGTGACAAAAATTGGATCTCCTACAGAAAATATTCTAGGGCCATCTATATCGCCTTTTCGCAACATATCGGAAACCCAAAAGTCTTTTTGAGTTGTTCCATAAACATCATACATAGTTGTAACTCCGTAAGCGAGGTTGGCTTTAAGACCATAAAGATTCTGTTCAATTACATTTAAAGCGGAAATTGGGCTTCCGTAATGTCCGTGTGCATCAAACATTCCTGGCATCACCGTCCTTCCTTCCATATCATAAACTTTTGCTGATTTTGGAATCCTTACATTATCTCCAACTGATATAATTTTGTTGTTTCTAACTAGGATTGAAACGCCCTCTAAAATGTCTTTATCCTTATTCATAGTTAAAACTCTTAGATTTTTAAAAACTATTGTAGTTGCAGGCTTATCGATATCATATGTAAAAGATATATCATTTTTTGTGAGCTTAGATTTTTTTTCAATAATTGCATTCAAAGATTTCTCATAGTGATACTTTCCACGAGTCCATAGTAAAGAATTGCTATCAGAAGACCATGACATAAAGTCTCCATCATGTTTTTTATCTACGCGCTGCGTGAATCCAAGATTATCTTCTGCGCTAATAGATATAGGTGTACCAAAATATTCAAAAGGTGTAACATAACTTCTATGGTATTCCCTAAAGGCAATCCATTCCATACTAGGAGATATAATTGCTCGCGTAGCATGAGGAAATTTATATATTTCTCTTTCATCAAGACCTGATCTTGAAATTGATTTCAAAGTCAATACATCTTCAACATAGTCTGAAAAATATATTCTATTATCGTTTCCAAAATAAACACTAGGAGGTCTTTTTGCATACCTATTCCCACTCCACATAATCGAAGCAAGTACCTTTTCTGAACCATTTATATTTAATACTAATTCAAAATCCTTTTGACTTTCAAGACGGCTTCCATTCATCAATGATCCTGCGCCCCTCATATATGCCATAGCTCCATCACTTGATATTGAAATTGATCCATACTGGCTAGGTTTTTGTGTAATTTTTTTCTTCTTATTTCCGCTAAGGTCCACCTGATAAATAGAACCCATATCTTTATCATTCCAAGTGGCATAGTATACCTTCCTTGACTTAGCATCATAATACGGACTGGTTTCATGGTCTGTGGACTCGGTAAGGTTTTTGATTTTTGAACCATTTTTCAAATAAAGATCACCCAGTGTTTCATAAAGTATTCCTGCGGGAGTTTGCTGTGACCAGCGATGGGACCTGGTATAAGCATTATCTTTTGGAATATCAACTTTAAAACGAACGGTTTCCTTTATTTGCCGTTTTACCTTTGCGGTAAATTTTATTTTTTTCGTTTTTGATGTTATTATATTTATTGAATGAATTCCCCCTCCATATGAAATGAAAATTTCTTTATTATTTGGATGCCAGCTCATATTGGTATAAGAGCCGTAAAAACTCCCACTATCCATTCTATCATAATCAAGGCTTCTACTTACGATTTTTTCCTCTTTTGTTTTGATATTTCTAACAACCAAAACTGTTTGCCTATCATCGCGGTGTACATAAGCTAAAAATTTTCCATCTTTTGAAAGTGTTGGATTTGCGGCTCCACCCGGTCTATCTATATAGATATTAATCGCACCATTTTTCTTATTATAAGTTTTAATCCTGTCACCACTGCGATACAAAGGTGCATCTCCATGAGCAAAATATATAAGATCATTGGTGGGGTGCATAGCGAAATGAGTTACAGGGGCTCGTGATCCAGCCGGTATAATTTCACGTTTATCACCATACATATTAAACATATAAACTGGATGACGAACCTTCATATTTAACGCTGTACCAAAAACATGCTTTCCATCTATAGACCATGTTCCCTGATGTACGGGTACATCCATTTTACTCACATTTTTCATGCTACCGGTTTTAATATTTTGTACCCATAAATCATCACTTCCACTTCTGTCAGATGTAAATAATAATTTTTCTCCATCAGGACTAAATCTAGGGAACATATTCCATGAGGTGCCTTTTGTTATCGCTTCTGCCGATCCACCATTTGAAGGCATTAAATAAATATGCCCTAATAAATCAAATGCTAATGTTTTTCCATTTGGCGAAACATCCACGCTAATGAGTGTGCCTTCTGAAGTATCAAAAGACAATGTTGCATCATTTTGACTAGCAAATGCTAGAACAGTTAAAAATCCCCATTTTAGAAACCAACTTTTCATTTTTACTCCTTAATAGACAATACTGAATCAAAAATTAACTATTTGTTAAACAAATACCTTAAGAAGTGGTATTTTAAATTCATGAAACAAATAGTTACTTATGAAATTTAGTTATCTCATATTGTTCAATTTATTAGTAACGCATGTATTCAGCCAAGAAGTGATTTCTTTCAATAGTTCAAACCCTTTTGGCTTTAAAGATGTAATAACAAACCTAGACAATCAAGAAAACCAGGAAGTCCATGCTATTTTAAAAATGCCTGCTGGCGAAGGTCCATTCCCTCTAGTAATGGGAGTTGCGGGAAGCTTAGACTGGGGTTCACATCACCTGGAATACCTTAAAATGTTTAGATCATCGGGAATAGCAACTTTGGAGCTTCAAAGTTTTTCTAGCAGAGGAGTTAAATCTACCGTTGGCTCACAAGTTGAGGTAACTACTGCAACAATGGTGCTAGATGCATATCGTGCGCTTGATGAAATATCCTCTCATCCAAAAATTAATAAGGATCGAATCGCAATTATGGGCTGGAGTCTTGGAGGTGGAGTTGCTTTATTTTCAGGATGGATCCCTTTGGTTGAAAAAATAAATTCTCAAAATTCATTTGCTGCTCACTTATCAATATATCCTCCCTGTATAGCTCAGCCTCAAAATCCAATTTTTACAAAATCACCAATGCATATTCTTATCGGAGAACTTGATAGCTGGGTTCCTGCTGCTGCTTGTAAAGAGCTTGTTGATTATGCAAAGTTTGCAGGATCGGAAATAGGGCTTACGATTTATCCAAACTCACACCATTCATTTGACAGAGAAAGTAGTGTGTCAATAAAGGAGAATGCATATAAAACTGTAGATTGCAGATTTAAAATTCGAAACGATGGCGCAGTTTTAATGAATTTTCTCAACATTCCAATGACTACACCTCTAAGGCAAAAAATAGGCTTAGGACTTTGTGCGGATAAAGGGCCTACCATGGGGGGTAATCCAAAATATCGAGAAGCTGCCTTTGAATTTTCTAACAAGTTCATGATGGAACACCTTTTAAGAAAATAAGTACTTATGGGGCGGTTTTGCCGCCATTATATGAAGTAACTACTCGCATTATTTTTGATGCTTCAATCATGTTTTTTGCTTTGAACTCTATAGTGTGAGAATCTGTTCTAATAAATATTGGTAAATAAGCTAAAATTTGAGAGGGCTGGTAATTTTTAAAACTTACAGATACAGTAAGCGGTCCTTTGATTCGGTAGGATTTATACTTTTTAATATTATTTACAGCGAACTCTGTTTTCTCTGAAATTAGATCATATGCTGCTTCAGGATGTAAAGTTTTTGCTGAATGAAAACTAATGCTTTCTTTTACCACAACTCTTTCTGGATTCCCAATTAATGATGCAACTTCTTCAACAGCCGAATCATCTCCAGTGACAACTATCACAGGAACTCCATATTCTCCTGCAATTGCTGCATTCCATGAACCCTCAGACATCGACTTTCCATTTACTTTTACAGATGTCAATCTTGCGCTGGAAAAAGTATGTGCTCTAACACCTTCTTTATTATCTGTGCTTGAATGATATCCAGTAAAGATAACTCCATCAAAACTTTTATCTATTCCCTGCATCATGCCAAGCGGTCTTGGCCAAGATCGAATAACTTTTATGTCTTTTGGTAATTCTTCTATAATAAGATTTTGACCGTTACCATGTGAATCAGCAACAAGAATTTCCGTAGCTCCACCCCTGCGTGCAGCGCTAATTGCCGCATTAACCTCACTAGTCATAAATCCACGAAATCTATTATACTCAAACCCTCCCGGGGATAGTTGCTCTCCTGTCACTACTCCAACTACACCTTCAAGATCAGCTGAAATAAATATCTTTTTCCCTTGCGAAAATATTAATCCTAACAATAAAAAATTTATTAATATACTCTTATAAATCATGATTACCTCATTTGCTATATTCTTACATATATTTTAACCAATAAAATAAATAAAAGAAATACTCATGAATAAAATTAAAAAAATATCTGTCTATCAAGTTGATTTGCCTTTAAATGAAGGTTCGTATAATTGGTCTGAGGGTAAATCGGTCTCAGTATTTGATTCTACTGTTGTTGCAATAGAGACAGAGGATGGCGTGATTGGTTATGGTGAATGCTGTCCATTGGGGCCATTCTATCTTCCTTCCTATGCTGAAGGAGTTCGAGCTGGAATTAAGGAACTTGGACCGCACCTTATTGGCTTGGATGCTACTAATCTTTTTTATTTAAATCAGATTATGGACCAATCTTTAAAAGGCCATCCCTATGTTAAGTCACCCATTGATGTAGCATGCTGGGATATCAAAGGTAAAGTTTCTAATCTACCTGTTAGCAATTTACTAGGTGGAACCTATGATGAAGACTTTGTTCTCTACAGGGCTATATCTCAAGAGGAGCCTGAAGCTATGGCAAGCAAAGTAAAAGGGTATCGAGATCAAGGTTATCGCAGATTCCAGCTTAAAGTTGGTGGAAATCCAGATAAAGACATAGAAAGAATCCGTGCAGTATCAAAACAAATGGAGGCTGGGGATAAATTAATCGCTGATGCAAATACAGGATGGCTAACTCATGAAGCTATACGTGTTGTAAATGCTGTTTCAGATATTGATGTTTACATTGAGCAGCCCTGCATAAGCTACGATGAATGTCTTGTCGTTCGAAAAAAAACAAATCATCCCTTTATACTTGATGAGAGTATCAATGATATAAAAACGCTATTAAAAGGCTATCATGATGGAGCAATGGATGCTGTTAATATCAAAATAAGTAAATTTGGTGGTATAACTAAAGCAGCTCTAGCAAGAGATATTTGTTCTGAGCTTGGTATTGCCATGACAATTGAGGATACTTGGGGAGGAGATATTGTAACTGCTGCTATTGCACATTTAGCTCATACCACAGATCCAAAATTACTCTTTACTGCAACTGATTTTAATAGCTATGTAACAGTTGACATTGCTGCTGGTGCTCCAAAAAGAATAAATGGAAGAATGAGCTCATCGGAAAACTATGGCTTAGGAATAGAGCCGTACAAAGAAATTTTAGGTAAACCCCTAATTGAAATTAATTAAAATGAAGAGAAGGGATTTCTTAAAAACAAGTGCCACCTTACCTTTCGTAAGTCCGCTAATGATTTCAAACGCAATAGGCGATCCTAATAAAAACTCAACCTATCCTTGGGTAAAAAAAGCTAGAAGATCTATTCCTGCAACTAAAGGTTCCTTTTTTCAAACTGCTGGAATTGGCCCTTCCCCAAAAATTGTAATGGATTCAGTTTCAAAGAATATGGCATTTCAAAACAAGGGCCCTGTTGATCCTAATATATACTCTAAAATGAGTAAGATTGAACCAAACCTGAGGGAGCATTTAGCCGATATGTTTGGTGCATATCCTGATGAGGTTGCTCTTACACATAGTACATCTGAGGGAATAAATATTGCATCATGGGCAATAAACTGGAAGAAAGGAGATCAAGTTCTTATATCAGATCAAGAGCATCCCGCAAATACAATTCCATGGTATTCTCTTGCAACAAGATATGGAATTACTGTAAATCGTTTGAATTTCAGTACTGGGTCAAATATAGTGAGCGAAATTAAATCAAAGGCTAATTCAAAAACACGCATGGTAAGCATACCGCATATATCACGTAATAATGGAAGAGCTCTCACCATTAATGAATCAAAAGAAATAGCTACATTTCTACGTTCAAAAAAAATTAGATATCATCTTGATGGAGCCCAAGGTCCTTTATGTGCACCATTTAATTTTCATGAACTTGAATCAGATTATTACAGTACTTGTGGTCACAAATGGATTCTGGGGCCAAAAGGAACAGGTGCCTTTTTTTGTAGAAGAGAAATGTTAAATAAAACACTACTTACTTGGACTGGATCTCATAGTCATGAGACAATGGATCAAATTGGAAACTTTACGCTTCTTCCCGCTGCTAGGAGATTTGAATTTGGGACGCGAGCTCTAGCAACGTTTGCAGGCTTTGATACAGCACTATATTGGAATGAAGATATAGGCATTGAACGCATTATAGATCGAATCGATTTTTTAGTTGCCTATGCTATAAAAGAGTGGACGGACAGAAGATTTAAAATTGTGTCACCAACTAATAAAGGACAAAGATCTGGTGTTTTTGTTTTAAGGCTACCTGGCAATTGCAATGGATGGGACGTTTACAATGAACTGAGGTTAAATAAAAATACTTATACTTCGCCAGTTGATGGACCAAAAGACCTTAGGGTTGCGATTCACTTTTTCAATACTCGAGATGAGATTAAAAAACTATTTAACCTCATCTCAGCATTTTGTAAAAAATAAATTTATTCTGTAAAGACTCCAGCAAAATAGCCATATGCTAAAGATGCAGCTGTAACAACCAATGATAATGTAGCAGTGCTTTTAGCTCCATCGCGACTATCTTCATGCGCCTTGATGCCTGGTGCATTAGGATTGATTCCATTTAAGCGATCAATTTGTTTCTGCGATTCAGCGGCACCTGCAGTATTCTTAAGATAAGTAGATGCACCTAAACCAGCTACACCCAAAACAAGCCCTCTTTGAGCCCATGGATTTTCAGCAATCTTTTCAAACATTGTTTCTTGATTTGGCTTTCTCTTATCATTAAGCCTACCTGGCACCTCTTTACCCATGACTTTCCATGCAAGTATTTCAAGCTCAGTAATGAAGCCATCAGTATCACCCTTATATCGAATTCTAAAGGTTTTTGCTTTTCCAGGGTTTGAAGAATCAACCTTATACAACTTAACGCGATATTTATTCTTTGAAAACTTAAGTGTTCCCGCTAAGAAAACATTGCTGGAAGTTGCGTCTTGTGCCGCCATCAAGCAATCCTTTTTAAAACAGTCAGCCGTAGTAAGCTCTAATGATGAAACAGATTGATCTACTGTTTCTTGCGATAGTATTGGGCCATCGCTTGCTTTTTCAAGTTCTCCCATAAAATAATTGTATAGCGTTTTTGTCTCAAGATCAGATAGTCCAGTTCCGCTAAATTGCGTCGAAGCAACAGATGCTGCATCCTGGGCTATAATCATTGATAACGATACTACAAAAATATTAAAAAGTTTTTTCATTGTAATTCCTATAACTAGTTATAAAATATTAGTGAATATAAAAAATTTGATGCTTAAGAACCAATCCTTATACCGCTGCTACCAAATGATAAATTAAAATTAAATTGAAAACGAATTCTATCTGTTATCCATTTTGCATCCTTGGCAATTCGATCTACCTCTTCCCAGCTTTGGTACAATGGAATAATGATTGGGCCTACGACAATACCAGCAGAACTATAGGTTTTTTTAAAGTCACTTCCTCCAACACTATCATAAAATAAATTTGGTAAAAACGCAATTTTAGTATCAAGATTTACTCCCCAAGTCATCGAAGATGATGATACAAAAGTATTTCCTTTCTTTAAAAGTCCTCGTAGTGCTGGTCCGCTTTGAATATATTGATCTTGCATTAGCGCAAAACTTGATTGACCGGTTCTATCATATATGTAACTAGAGAAAGTTGGGTCAATTCCACCGCTTAAATAAGTACGATACTGATTTGGAATTTCTTTATCATTATGAAAATCTCCTGCCCAACCACGCATATTAAAATTGATCTTTTTATGGGGTTTAATTTTTGTTTTTCCCTCAATCCAGCTCTTAGAAAAACTTTTGCTAACTAACACACCAGACTTAAAAGAAACGTCTTTAATCAAACCTTCTAACTTTTTATTGTAGCTGTATTGAAAGGTTAAGGTAGCATAATCCCCGGAGCTGTACAAACTTGAATCAAGAATAGATTCCTCTAAATGGTTATGGCTTAATAGCAGAGAAAAATCCTTGTTCGCTTTATTAGATATTCTTCCATTATATTTGATCTTTCCATCAGAATTTCCATGTAAACGCATACCGCTAATTTCAAGTTTTGATTCATTAAAAATATTTTTGTCAAAATTAAATGATTTGAATATTTTACCAACTAGTTTTTTATTTTTCAAATCCCACATTGGCTCTAAAGCAGTTAGCCCTGAATAACCGGGAGCTCCACCTTTATAAAACATTAAACCTGGAGTAAACCCATTATAGTAATTAGCATTAGCCCATGGAACAAAATTTATATCATGATCATAGTATGTAGGCTGATCCCATACCCAGTGAAGTTTTACAGTGCTTCGTGTCGAATTATTTTCACGTTTAACATCTGGCATATGTTCATCAGGATCAATAATTGCATATCGAACACCCTTTGGGCCTTGAATAGCTTTTTCTTTATCTATGTTTTCTAACCAAGTTCGTTCGATTTCATTTTTATCTTTACCATAGAAAACAACTTCAACAGGAGTACTTAATGTGCCATTGTTTGAAATAATAAATTGGTTTCCTTTTTTTATTATTGCATAATCAATGTAGTCAATTGTTTCAAACACGCCTTTAAAGTACCAATCAAGATTCTTATTCGACTTGCTATCAAAAACTGCTTTAAAATCTTCTGGGTTTGGATGACGGTATTTCCATTTACGGTAATATTCTTGCATAATCTCATCCATTTTTTCATCACCTAGATAATGGTGGAGAAAACGGGTAAATACACCTGTTTTAGAATAATTAAGTCCATAATTACTAGGCGTATATTCGTCAGCTTTAAGATTCAAGGGTTGAACATTTTTACTTTTTGCAGAAGATGCATATTGAAGGTATGTAAACCAGCTATACTGTAAACTTTTAGCAATACCTAGTTTATCTTGAATTGGTTCAAAAACAACTAATCTTTCATCTGTATTTTTATATTTATCCTGCCAATATCTAATATTTGAATAATCATTCAATCCTTCATCCATCCAGGTATGATAGCGTTCATTGCTCCCTATAATTCCATAAAACCAATTATGCCCTACCTCATGCATAATAACCATTTCGAGCAAGTGCTTACTGGGCATAGATGCAATAACCGTTATATTTGGATATTCCATCCCACCGCCTGCGGATAGATCACCGTCAACTGCTGTAATGTGATTATAAGGATAGTCTCCATAGTATTTACTAAACCAATAGCCTGAATCATGAAGATATTCGATTGAATTTCGCCATAGCTCTGCGTTTTTTGGTAAGTAAAATGACCATAGCGTAATAGGGTCAGATCTACTTGGAAGAGACAACTCTCCTTTTTGAACTAACCATTTTTTATCTGCAAACCATGCAAAATCATGGACATTTTCTTGTCTAAAATGAAGGGTTTTAAGTTCAGTGCTTTCTGAATCAGAATTAGATTCTTTATGAATTTTAATCCATTTTTTTAACTTTTTGCTAGACAGGGCATTTAAAGAGTCTGTTATTGAGGTCATTTCCTCAAGCCATAAATATTCTTTTTCTCCATTTACCAAGTCACCTGTAGCCATGACTTTATAGTTTTCAGGAAGAGTAATTTTTACATCAAATGTCCCAAATTCAGAATAGAACTCACCCTGATTTAAATACGGCATTGGGTGCCAACCATTATTATCATAAACAGCAGGCTTTGGATACCATTGCGTAATTTCATAATGCTTTCCGGTATGCCCTAATCTAGAAAAAACCTCACCAGGTAATTTTACAAAAAAAGGTGTTTCAATAGTAATGGTTTCACCGGGTTGTAATGGGGCAGTTAGGTTTAATTTTACTACGTCGATCCATTCTGAATGATATGACCAATCAATTTTTGTTCCATCAATTTTAAAATCTAAACTATCAATGAAGCCGCGTTCACTTGAATCTGATTTTGCAAAACGGGAGTTAGTGCCAGCTTGCTTTGCATAAGCCGTCGAATCATCTTTGTAGGCATTGGGCCATATATGAAACCACAAAAAAGATAATTCATCGGGAGAATTATTTTTATACTCTATTTTTTCGTAAGCAGATAATGTATGCTTTTCATCATTAAGCTTGACATCAATTTCATAATTGACTTCTTGCTGAAAATAATTATTTTCTTGAGCAAAAGATAGGCAGCCTAAAAAAAGTGTTATGGTTAAAATGTTTTTCATATGATCTTTCTTGATTGTGGCTCGGGACGGAATTGAACCGCCGACACAAGGATTTTCAGTCCTCTGCTCTACCAACTGAGCTACCGAGCCACTATGTATAAATTAAAGCTTTGAGGCCCGCAAAGTTAGTCGAGCTAAACATCAAATTCCAAATATAATTAAAATACTTATATCTAAAACAAATAAGAAAAATTAAAGAAAAATTGGTTTTTGTTTATTTCCTCATTTACATAGGACGGCACATAGGAATCACTTGTCTTCTTTTTTTGGTAGGAAAACATATAAGCTAAATCAAAGATAACTCTATCATAAATTGGAATTCCGAACCCAAATGATGTAATTGTTTGGTCTTCTGATCCGCTCGTTTTTGCTGTGGGTATATATGCTAAACCAAATCGCACAACACATCCAAAAGTGCTAATAATGGGTACTAAATACTCTCCACCAAATCGAAGCTGAGAAACATTTTTATACTCTTCAATAATTAAATCATTCTCATTTTTTAAAATAGCATATTCATCTGAGTCAGAAGCAAAATCTTTCAAATTGAATTGCATTTGACTCCAATCTTGAATTCTAAAAGCCATTGAAAGTGTCAAGTTTGATTCCGCTACTAATGCTATGCCAAAATCAATAGTCGCTGGCATAAAAACCTTATAATCATAATACCCTAACTGGATAGCATCGCTATAATCAGAGTTATCAAAAATAAGCCGCTCTTGGGTTCCATGGTTTTCCTCAACAATAATATTATAAGGAAGCGCAATACTAAAACCAAAGCGAAAGGGGGACAAATTATACTTAACCCCAGCTCGAATATTCATCGCTTTTGTTTTTGTTTCAAGACTCTGAAATAGCTCATAGTTCAAAAAATCTGAAGGAAACTCTTGAAAATTATCCGCAATATCCTGTTGAAGAAATTCAAAATCATATGTCTCGTTACCTGTCATTCTTGATATAGATAGGCCCGCAGATAAATCAGGTGATAAAGCTATTCCAAAAGAGAATGTTATTTGATCTCGTGATCCATTGCTCATTATTTTTTCATAACGACGAACGCCTTGATCAAATGCATAATTTAATAACTGACCATCAACATCTATTGGAAACTCAAGACCATTATTTTTATTGCTATATCCTGAAAAAGACATTAAGCCGTCATAGTGGTGAATACGGTTAAAGCCTAAACCAAAAACAAGACTCCCTCTGATTGTTGCTATTGGATAAATAGCTCCTATCCCATTAAATCGTGATAAGTTAAAAGGGTTAACATGCACCTTTTCTAAATAAGAGGTGTTGTTTTTATAGCGTAAAAAATAGGATTCAAAATAAAAAGAGCCATTTTTTATATCAGCAAGCCCAGCAGGGTTCCAATACATACCGGCAGGACCATCCCCTAATGGCGCAAAAGCGCCTGCCATTGCTAAAGACCTAGCGCCATACCCATCTTCATTTTCAATAATGTGTATTGCTTCAGATGCTGATTGGGCTCGTAACCCTAAAAAAGGCACTATGAAAACAATGAAAAGATATTTTTTCATTTTTTCGAAGTTTAAAATATATATTATCTTCGCTTAGTGGCGCGTCTTCCACCAGATGAGCTGGAAGATGAACTTGATCGTGAAGAGCCACTTGATGAAGAACTGCTTGATGAGTAGCTAGATGATGATCTTGATGATGAAACAGAACTACTGTTAGTATATGATGAGTTTGTATCGTTGTTATTTGAGGACTGAGAAGATCTAGTTGTTTGAAGCATTGTAGTGGTTCCTTGAGATCTATCTCTTGAAAAACTTCTTTTTTCTCTATTTCCTGTGGGTATAAGTGACCCATAGCCTACAGTATCACTTGTATAAAGATATGGTGCATAGCCGTAACTATTATAACCATTATATCCATAACCATATCTGTAGCCGTTTACCCCAGAGTAAAAAGGGTTAGAATAATAATGCGGGTCAAAGTAAGCACTAAATCCAGAATATAATGAGTTAGTCGAATAGAATCTACGCTGCATAGCAGAATAGGATAATGGCATAGATGCTCTACCGTTTTGAGCATATGATTCAGCATTGAGACTAGGTATAGCGCGATTATATGTATCGTAAAATTGCTCTTCCTCATTTGTATCTATTTCAGGATCCGGGTAAAACATTGCCAGTTGAGTATAGCAACCTTGAACGAAGAGGCTAAATAAAAAAATTACACTGATTGTTATATTTTTTCTCATTTCAATTAAAGTTACCGCATAAAAGTCGATTTACAAAGAAAATGGCTATTTTTTTATTCCTTCTAAATCTAGTAGAAATGCATATAGTTTAATTTTCATTCAAAATCCTTGATGCGGAATTAATATTATTACTAGCACGATCTAAAGCTTTTGCGACCTCATTAATATACTCACGTACTTCATCCCATTTTCTCTCTTCAAGCCCTTCCCGAATACCAGGAAGTGTTTTAACGCCGTATCCGGTATAATAGCCAGGGGCATAAAGCATATTTTTGAACCATTCTCTGCGCGGCAAACCTTTTTCAATCGTAAATGCTTGATCCACATTTCTTAAAAGCGTATTAACCTCAGACTTCCTTTCAGCAGAAAGCGAGCCTTTCTTATATCTTAACAATGCCTCTTCATATTTCCAGGCACTGGAGGTTAGCCTATCAAATGCATCATCTAAAGGTTTGAAGTCAAATTCTGGTACCCGTCGAAATCGATCAGGTGGCAGATATATCTTTTTTGGGTTTTGAGAAATCGTAAAATCATTATTATCTAATAAACTATTCCGCAATTGGGTCTCTTGTTGAACACTGCGAGAAAGTTTTTTATTATCATCAATAAATTTTCTAATGTTGTCAACCATATTGACAAACCTGAATGGTAAAATATCAGCCTCTGACATACGTAGCACTAATCGCCCATTTACTTTTGCAAGCGTAGTTCCATAAAGAAAATTACCATCGCTAAATCTCTTGTAGTGTTCATAAGTATCATATAAAGAATGATAAGATCCTCCACCGCTTTCACCCCCAAATGCCATATTTAAAGCCGGTACACCTGCATGATGAAGAAATGCTGTATAATCAGAGCCAGCTCCCATTGGATAAAGCCTAAGATCATTGCGGCCTGATTCTTTTTCATTGCTATAATTTCTAGCATTGTATTCTCGCAATCTCATACGTGACCTTAGCCTGCTATCAAGAGATACATCATGAACAGGATCTTTTACCTCCCTGATAATTTCATTTACAAACTTTTCTAAAGAATGAGATCCGCCCATGCTCAAGTATCCAACTCCAGTTCCATCTGTATTTATATAAGCAATCATCTTTTCTTTAATATCATCGCGATGATATTCAACCCATTCCGTTGAACCAATCAATCCAGGTTCTTCAGCATCCCACCCTGCATAAATTAATGTTCTTTTTGGTCTCCAGCCTGTTTTGGTAAGCTCACCAATAGCTTGCGCCTCTGCCATTAAAGAAACCATTCCGCTGATTGGATCTGAGGCGCCATGTGCCCAACCATCATGGTGATTCCCGCGCATAATCCATTCATCGGGATATACGGAACCTTTCATTCTACCAACTGGATTATAAGCTGTACGAATACCCCAATCAAATTCTAGATGAAGATTGACTTTTGTTGGACCTGGGCCAATACGGTAAGTTATGGGAAGTCCACCTTTCCAGCTATTAGGGGCAACTGGACCTTTAAGAGCTTTTAATAATGGTAATGCATCTCCATATGAAATTGGCAAAACTGGAATTTTCATAATTGTTGATGCTTCTTCAATTGAAAGTCGTTTGGCATCTTTTGTTGCAGCATAACCAGGCGTCAGTGCATCACCTGGGCGAGATGGCATATCTAATACGGAACCCCTTTGAATACCGTATTCATTACGATATGGACCCTCAGGATATACTTCACCAACAACATAACCATCATCTATTGGATCCGAATACATGATGCATCCTATAGCTCCATTCTCATGGGCAACTTTAGGTTTTATTCCTCTAAATGATCGTCCGTATTTAGCGATAACAATCTTTCCCTTAACATCAATACCCATACGTTTTAATTCTTCATAATCCTCAGGAATTCCATAATTAACAAATACCAATTCTGCTGTTATATTCCCATCAGCAGAGAATGCATTGTATCCTGGTAAAACATTTTCTGTTATTGCAGATGAAAGATCCCCTTCAACCGCAGGTTCAAATAATTTAAGCTTAACCTTTTCAGGCGCTACCATTGAAAGCTTTCTCACTTTTGGAAAAGGTACCAATACCTCAAATGTTTCAATTTCAGAATCAAAACCCCATTCTTTAAATTTGTTTGCGGCATACTCCGCATTTTGCTTGCTCCATGGTGAGCCAACATGGTGTGGTTTAGAAGACATATGCTTCATCCAAGTATCTAAATTTTGAGGGTTCAATGCATCATCAAAATCCGATTCAAGCTGTCGCTGCATTTTAATATTAAGAGCAACATCAAATGTTGAAAGCATTTTAATACGAGGTAATTCTGATTCAATATTTGGTTGCTCAGAACAACCAAAAAAAATTGTAAAAACGAATAAATAAAACTTCTTCACTATTGCAACTCCCTTAATTTGGGTTTTATTCTACTAGAATACCGTGATTTTGATACTACTTTTTCTGGATCTCTTCTTAAAATACGCTGCTGATCTATAGGCAACCCCGCAAAGTCTTTGCACTCTTTTGAACAGCACCCCTCATATATCGTATTACATTTTCCGCATTGTATAAATAGAATATGGCAAGCATCATTCCCGCAATCTATATGATTATCAGCGGGAGCATTACATTGATGGCATTTTCCAATTATATCATCCGTGATTGACTCGCCCATACGATCATCAAAAACAAAATTTTTCCCGCGAAACTTTGAGTTCAAGCCTTTCTCTTGAACTTCATGGGCATACTGAATTATACCGCCATTAAGTTGGCTAACATTTTTGAATCCATTTTTGATCAAATATGAGCTAGCCTTTTCGCACCTTATTCCTCCTGTACAATATAAAAGTATTGGATCGGATTCATGACCATTAAGCAATTTTTTTACTGTTGGCAAAAGCTCTCGCGATGTGTCTACATCTGGAATAATTGCTTCTTCAAACATTCCAACTTCACTCTCATAGTAGTTTCGCATATCAACAGCTATAGCATTTTCTTTTTCTAGCTTATCATTGAATTCTTTTGCGCTTAAGTGATTACCAACAATGTTCATATCATACTCTTCATCGCTGACCTTATATGCTACAATCTCTTTTTTTACCTTTATTACTAGCTTGTAAAATGATTTGCCATCTTTTACAGCGCACTTAACAGGAATATCTCTAAAAGAGTCATAAGAATTAATGCTATTTATAAATACATCCCAATTTTGCTCAGGGCAGCTTACTTGGGCATTTATCCCTTCTGAAGAAATATAAACTCGGCCAAATATATTTAATCGATTCCATTCTTTGTATAGCGTATCTCTTAAATCAAGAGCATCTTCGATTGTGACGTAACGATAAAAGGAGCATGTAATCCTATTAAAAGGCTCTGCTAATAACTCTTTTTTTAAAAGTTTTCTATCTTTTCTATTATAAAGTGATTCTTTATTCATTTTTTATAATTTCTATGCCAGAGTATTCTGGTATTTTTTTTACTAATTCTTTACCCATCAAAATGCTTGGTGTATAATAACCTTTTTGACTGTGCTCCTGCAAAAGATATTGTGCTGTAATTACAACACCTACAGCTGTCACATTATAACCATCTCCAGTAGAAAAACGCGCAGTTACAATCTTTCCCTTAGCATTTTTTACCTCCCCCCAAAAGAATGATTTTCCTTTTTTTCGAATTTCTTCTGTTGGCTGTTTCCAGTTTTTCTCAATCCAATTTTGAAGCAACTTAATTACCCATTTAAAATTAAATAATCCAATAAATCTACGATATCGTCTTATTTTTTTCACAGATTTTGGAGAACGAGAAAAATAAAACTCAATATTTGGAATTCCTGTGCTATGATACGCGGTAAAAACATCTCCCCATGGAATGGTCATTGTATTGTACTTACCTACTCCAAAATCAATGACTTTCTCCTTATACGCTAGAGGAACTTCTACAATTTTTCCATCTTTACGCACCTTACCTCCTAAGAATAATCCCTGAGCAGCAGTCTTTGCAGTTCCTTTACTTGCCTTTGATCCGGTATGATGCCAACCCATTTTTAGATGGGTAGCATCTGGACATTCGTCCTTTAAGTATTTTGCAAGACAATCTGTTGGAATGACATCTGAACCAACACCTGGACACAATACTATTTCTGCGGATACAGCCTCTCTGTCACATTGATTTGCATAATCGTATACAGAAATTTCGCCAGTAATATCGATATAATGTACTTTGGCTTGTATACAAGCTTGGATCATAATTTCTGCAGTTTCAGAGAATGGTCCAGCGCAATTTGCTACAACAGCTAATCCTTTAATTTGACTCGCAACCTCATTAACACTAGACAATGGGAAGATTTGAAAGTCTAAATCAAATTCTTGAGCAATTTTTTCAATTGCAGGAGACCGACCAGCCAAAACTGGTTTTAAGCCGCGCTTGACCGATTCCTCAATAGCAAGCATTGCAGAGAATCCGTTAGCACCATATATCATCCATTTTCTTTCATTCATAACAGATGATTATAGAAGGTTAAAGGGGTTAAAAAAAAGAAAAAGCTACAAAAAATTATTAGTCAATTTCGTAGTTCTCATTATCACGGTCCATACCACCTTGTCTACGCTGTCTGCTAAACCTGCTTTTGTCTTCCATTTTTCCAAACCGATATTCTAGAGTCAATCGTACTGTCCTAGATGAAAAGTTTCTTACCGATTCTTGCTGCCAAGAGTCATTTTGAAGACTGAATCCAAAACCAGACATAGCGAATGGATCAGAGATATTTAATGTAAGGTTCAATCTTTCATCCATCAGCTTTTGCTTTACAGACATACTTGACCAAGTCATTGCATTGAAAGTTCCGATTGCTATCTCTTTTTTTGGTTGATGAAACATAAAAAATGAGATCTCAGTTGCCGGTAGAACATTATAGGTTGATGTGATTCTGAAATTATTTGTTCTTGATGTTTTATCATAAACATCACCGTAAATATCAGTGTTAATATCATCCCAGTAGGTATTACCACCAAACACCATTCGTATTTTCTTTCCGAGTGAACCTACGATATTGTATTCAAAACCCTTGGTTTCTTTAGATCCGATATTCTCGTAGGTCGCGAGTGACGTTCCATCTTGGTTGACTTCTTTGTGTCGAGTTATCTGATCGGTAGTATTGCGATAGTAGGTTCCAAAGCTCAAAGAAAGACCGCGCGAAAAACGCGAAAAGTTGATTTCATATGAGTCGGTGTATTCTGGGTTTAAAAATGGATTTCCAGAGCGATAGTTTCTGTTATCCTGTCTTGAGATAAATGGATTGAGCTGTCTGCTTCGAGGTCTTCGAACGCGCTTAGAATAGCTTGCTTGCATTTGAACAAATTGCGGAGCTCCAAACGTGAACGATAAACTTGGGTAAAAACTATTGTAATCTTTTTTGAAAACCTCGGGGTTGCTCTTTAAATCTGAAAGCATATTAACGGCTTCATAGCGCAAGCCTGCATTGTATCCTATAAACCAGTACGATCCTCCATACTGAAGATATGCGGCATTTACAGTTTCATTAAAATTAAAATCATTGGAGAATTCACTATCGTTAACAAATTGATTTAATGTATAATCAAATATTTCTGCAGTTTGCTTGTCATCACGATTATTTTTTTTGCTTGAAAAACCCAACTCAATCTTACTTCCGCTTTCGAATGGTCGTACATAATCAACTTGAAAATCGAGCCCTTTATTGCTGCCGTCATCACTATTTCGAGCTTCGGCTGCATTTTCAAAAAACTCTTCATAATTTTCCCATTCCGTGTTTTTATATTCATCATCACCAAGATTGTTGCCATCAGAAAGCCTAAGATATGATGTGAGTTTATGTTTTGGGTTTTTAAATTTTTTATCATAATTCAGGTTAAAGTCGTACCCGCCTCGATCGCTGTCTGAGTCGCTTATTCGTATATATCTTGATTCTCCAGGTCCCTTGTCCATGGTATAGTTATCATTATCACGATATCTTTTACCATCACTTAAAGTCAATGAGAGACCGAGTGACTGGGTAGGGTCAATAAAGTATTCGCCACCTGTTTTTGCAAAAAGGCTAGGACCATTACTTTTTGAATTATAGGACTGATTTAAAATGTTATTAAATTCACCGAATTCCATTTTTCTGTAGCTGGTTCCATCGGAGTTCCAAACTTTATTGTTCAAACCAAGGTTTACAAAAGAATTGAATTTTGTATTTCTAAAGTTGACTTGACCAGAAAAGTTAGTACCGCCTTGCGTGTCTCCACCTGAATTAAAGTTGCCGTTAAGACCAGCAAATCTATTTTCTTTCAACACAATATTTATGATTCCCGCCATACCTTCGGGGTCATATTTTGCACCAGGGTTGGTCATTACCTCAATATCAGCAATATTTGCTGCAGGAACGCTTTGCAAGAGCGATTTAATATCTCCCCCAGCAATACTTGAAGGTTTACCATCAATCATAAGATTGACTTTAGTGTTTCCGCGTAAACTAATATTATCATCAGGGTCAACCTCTACTCCTGGAACCTGTCGTAAAGCATCTATTGCAGATCCGCCAGTAGAAAGAGAGTTCTTCTCTACATTAAATATGCGTTTTTCGGCCGTCTGAACAAAAAGCGGGCGTTCACCAGATACTTCGACACCAGCCATTTGCAAAGTAGTTTGATTTAGAGCAATTTTTTCAAGATTATACTCGGTTTGATTCTTTCCAAATGGAAGAAATGTATATGGCCCTAATTCTTTTTTTTCATAACCAATGTATTCAATAATTACCTTATGTTTTCCCAAAGCAATTTCTTTAATGTGAAAAATCCCCTTATCATCACTAATGCCTCCAGTAAGGATAGTATTACTACGGTTATTGATAATAGATATCGATGCATAAGGTATTGGTTCATTTGTTGCAGAGTCAACAACGGTTCCATATACTTGTCCAATTTTTGGAGCTTTGCTTGGATCCATTTGACCACCTTTACCCGAACCTCCTCCCCAATTTCCGCGCTGAGAAAATGCAATCGATGATAAAATTAATAATAAAGTTAAAATGATATATTTCCGCATTATATATAACCTTTTTGTATTTTCGTTATGAAGCATTTATTAATTAGACTAACTATAATAAAAATAGTTAAAATTGTTCGAAAATTTAACACACTTGAATTGCGCATGAAATGATATTTATTTGTGATTTTTTCATTCACCTTGCACAGTTAAGATTAGTTTTCTACTCCTAGGGTGATTTCTATGCTCGCAGAGATAAATATCTTGCCATGTTCCCATATCTAGTATTCCATTTCTAATTGGAACCGATAAAGAAGGGCCAATAAGTGCAGACTTTATATGAGCAGGCATATCATCAGGTCCTTCATCATTATGAATAAAATCAGGAGAATTTTCAGGAACAATTTTATTAAAAAAGGTTTCGAAATCGATCCGAACCGCTGGATCAGCTCCTTCATTTATTGCTAATGATGCAGAGGTGTGTTTGATAAAAATATGAAGGATTCCTATAGATAAATCTTTTATTTCTAAAATAGACCCAACGACTTCTTCTGTTATAATATGAAATCCTCTTGAATATTGAGGCAGACTGATATCTTTTTGAATCCACATGGTTTATTTCAAAAGAATAATTTTTTTATTTAACCGATGATCACCAATTTGAATTTTAACAAAATAAATACCGGGAGAAGATTTATTATTTGATAAGTCTCTTCCATCCCAAATTGTTTTATAGTTTCCATTATTTTGATAGGAAGACTCTAGCTGGGCAACCTCTCTTCCTAAAATATCATAGATATTTAAAGATACAAACGCCGCTTCACGCAATGAGTAGTTGATGACAAAGGTTGAGTTTGAAGGATTAGGGTAAACCTTAGAATCAAAATCAATAATCTGATTATCAGGGTCCAAAATTGAAAGAAGGGTTATATCTTTTTTTGATTGCGGGGTTTCAAAATCTGTCAACAAAACAAATCTTCCCGGAGGTAGCTTAAGAGAGATTTCTAAACTATCAAATTCTACAGAATCATTTAGAAAAACATTGAACCAGATATTTTTATGAGGCAGCTCAATATTTGCTTGCACTTCCTTTGAATCAAAATTAGCAACTAAAATTGCATTTTTATCTTCATAATTATAATGAATTTTTTTCACTGCTCCATTCAACCATGTCTGAATATTAGACTTTGGGTCAGAAAAAACTGGAAATTTGCGTATCTTCATTAAATAAGACCAAGTGTCATAAACATTCTTTCTGTCCCGGTTTGAATAATAATCCCATAATATAGGTTTTTTGCCCAATCGCCCATTATGATTAATAGATATATCATATCCAAGCTCTCCAAACTGCCAAATCATTTTTGGCCCTGGAAGCAAGAAATATATTGAACCTAAAGTCTTCAAGCGCTCTAAGGCAGTTTCTAGTTGTTTAATATTGTAACTTCCACTGCTATTCCCATAATTCAATGCTTTAAAAATGATCCGTTCTTCATCATGACTTTCCATATAAACCAATGCGTTTGGTACACTCCATCCTCTATTTTTAAAATACGTCCAAGATAGTGAACTGTTTGAACCTGATGAGTATCCCATTAAGTTTTCAGCGTAACTGTGGTTGCCATTTGACCACATCAATATCCCTTCATTGGCGAGCTCTTTTTCTTCCTTATCTTCACTAAGATGCTCAAATATTATTATTCCATTATTTTTATTATCCCTTACGTTTTTTGCGATTTCTTTTAAGAGCTTGATCCTTTCAGGGTCATAGTTACTTCCCCAAGGGTCGCTTAAGGGTTTAAAATTATTTCCAATGCCTTTAGTAAAATCAAACCTGAAACCGTCAATTTTGAATTCATTCATCCAAAATGATATAGCCCGCTTAAATATTTTTTTTGTATGCAAGCTTTCATGATTCCAATCGTATCCCCAATGTGCATCCGTATTTGCAAAATTATGGTTACGGTTAAACCAAGGGTTTTCCTCTGTAGGTTTTCCATCATTGTATAGCCTATAAAATGGTGAATTTCCATACGAATGGTTAATTACCAAATCCATGATGACTGCAATATTTCTAGTATGACAAGAATCTATCAGTGATTTTAATTCGTTTTTTGTTCCATAGTACTTATCAACTGCAAATAAGAATGAAGGGTTATATCCCCAGCTATTATTTCCTTGAAACTCTGTTATTGGCATTAGCTGAATAGCATTAATTCCTAGCTTTTCCAAATAGTTCAATGAATCAATAATCGATTTAAATCGATGTTCATTACTAAAGTCTCGAACCAAAATTTCGTAGATATTCAATTCTTCCGGCTTTGCTATTTCATAGGACTGAGTTTTCCATTCATATTCATCATCTTTAAAATCGAGCACCGACACATCAAATTGGGTAAACAGTTTTGGATACTGCTTTAAATTGGGATAAACGCTTTGAGGTATTGTCTCAGTATGGTCCGGTTCTAAAATTTTTTCTGAATATGGGTCAGCAATTCTAATATTTCCATCAACAATGTACTGAAACCGATAAATTTGATCGCTGTTAAGATTATTAAGAGTAATCCACCATTTTTCATCCTCCCCTTCACCGCTACGATTCAACAGATAGCTATTATCGACCTTCCATTGATTGAAATCTCCAATCAAAAAAACATTTTTTTTGTAAGGTGCGTGCAAAACAAAGGCTGTAGATCCGTCTGGATTGGATGTAACACCATCAACTAGACCATTAGGAACTGAAAGGATTCGAGGTGATTTTAAATACACCAATCTAAATGCAAGGCTATCAGAATCACCATCTGGAGTTTCGGCATAAAATCTTACGTCCCAATGACCTGGAAGATCTGCTGTTAAATCATACAAAAGCGTATCAGTATTTGCAGTTTGAACAAGATCATTGTTTATCCACAATTGAAATTTATTTATGTCTTCATTAAATGAATTAGCCACAGCTTGCAAGGTCACTATGGAGTCTCTTTCAATAAGAAGTGGGTTTGGAGCAGAGATTAATGGTTTCACTAAAACAATTTTGATTCCATCAGATTTCAAATCGATAAAGATATCTTTTCCTCCATAGTCTTTACCTTCCTTTGATGTATCACCGCTTCGAAAAACAAATGCTAGACGCAGTACCTCTTCTGATGCACCAATTCCATAATATGATCTAATATTTTCTATCCTTAGCTCATATAAATCATTTCCAATGCGATTCAATTTTGTTTCGTTAGTATTCTGACCCCAGTTAGTCTTTACATATCTCCAATCTGACGGGCTTGTGCTTTTGCTGGTAATTAAACCGGTATGCGCGTACACATCCCCCGTGAAACCCATTAACCCTTTTGTACCTCTATCTGCAAAAAAGATAATTCGAATAGGCTTATCTGCGCTAGGGAATAAAGGTTCATATTCAACAACGCTTTGTGATAGCAAAGCAGATAGCGAAAATAAAAAGATAGAGATAGGTTTAATAAATTTTGTTTTCATTACACAATAAAATACTAATTATGCTCAAATATATATTTTATAATTAAGTTATGCACCTTATAAATCACTACAAATTTAATATGTAATACTGTATTGGATTCTTTCAATTTTACTTGATAAGGAAATCAAATGAAAAAAATTTTTTTTATTGCTTTGTTATTGGTACAAAATGCCTGCAATGTAAAATTATCTGATGTACACACTCTTTCGTCCCCGGATAATTCGATTGATGTTACAATTGAATTAAAAGAAGGAGAACTTTTTTATTCAGTTAATAAAAATAATATCCAAATTATCTCGCCTTCAAAACTTGGCTTAGTTACAAATGCTTTCTCATTTGATTCTGATATCAGTTTATTAAGTGTAAAAAGAAAAAAATCACGAAGTTCATGGACTCAGGTCTGGGGCGAACAAGAGATTATTGATGATCATCATAATGAAATATTTTTACAATTCGCCTCTACTGATCGAAGAAAGACAGGAGTACGATTTAAAGCTTTTGATGATGGTATAGGATTTCGATACGAAATACGTAAAGGAAGTTTGCCAGATTATGAAATTATGGATGAACTTACAGAATTTAATCTTTCTGAAGATTCACCTTCCTGGTGGATACCGGCCTACGCATACAGGCGATATGAATTCTTATATGCAAACACGTTAGTAAGTGAGATTTCACGAGATAAATACTCCGAGTTAATTGAAAACCTTAGCGGTCCTCGTATAGGTCCCGAAGCAGTTCAAACTCCATTTACAATCGAGCGCAAAGATAAAATTGCATTATCTATTCATGAAGCAAACCTTACTGATTATTCAAGCATGACCCTCAAGGCAAATGGTACTCAAAATCTAGAGTCCGATTTAGTTCCATGGTCTAATGGTGTAAAAGTATATGTTGATTCAGACTTACAGACACCATGGAGAACAATAATGATTGCGGATAAGGCCTCTGACCTACCATTGTCAACTTTAACTTTGAACTTGAACGAGCCTAACAAAATCAAAAATACCGAATGGATTAAACCGGGAAAATATATTGGTCTTTGGTGGGAAATGATTGGAACCAATCAATCTACTTGGGGTTCTGGTCCTAATCATGGCGCTAAAACTAATAAGGTCAAAGAGTACATTGACTTTGGTTCAAAGTACGGGTTTGACGGTGTTCTTGTTGAGGGTTGGAATTTAGGATGGGATGAAAACTGGTGCTGTACTGGTGATGGTGAAGAATTTAGTTTTTATAGATCACACCCAGATTTTAACAGTGAAGAGATTAATGCGTACGCCAAGCTGAAAAATATTCGATTGGTAGGTCATCATGAAACTGGTTCCCAAATCTCAAATTATGAAAACCAATTGGAGCAAGCATTTCAATACTGTAAATCAAATGGAATTCGAGTTGTAAAAACGGGTTATGTCAATGATGGCAGTCAAAACATCAAACGCGTTGACAAAGATGGTACGGTTCATAGGGAATGGCATCATGGTCAGTTCATGGTAGAACACTTTAGAAAAGTTTTAGAAACTGCTGCAAAGTATCAAGTGGGATTGGTGGTACATGAACCCATCAAGGATACTGGTCTAAGAAGAACGTTTCCAAATATGCTTTCTCGTGAAGGAGCTAAAGGTCAAGAATTCAATGGGTTTATGTCAACAAGCGATAATAACAAACCTAATCATACCACCATCCTACCTTTTACACGATTACTTTCCAGTCCGATGGACTATACTCCCGGCATCTTTAAATTAACAGACTACCGTTATTTCGCCCCGGATAATAGAACAATAAATCCAAATCATAGGATACCCAGCACCATTGCAAAGGAACTTGCGCTTTATGTTGTTATTTATGCCCCCGTTCAAATGGCTGCAGACCTTCCAAGCCATTACGAAGGACATCCTGGTTTTCAATTTATCTTAGATGTTCCAACTGACTGGTCTAAAACAAAAATTTTGAATGGTGAAATTGGTAAATTCATTACAGTTGTGCGAAAGGACCGTTCAAGCCCTGACTGGTTTTTGGGTAGTATTACCAATGAAAAAGGTAGAGGTATAAATGTTTCATTATCATTTTTAGATAAAAATGGAACCTACAAAGCAATTATCTATACAGATCCAGAAAATGGTGGCTGGCTAAAGAATCCTGAAAAACTAATTATTAAAGAAACTGATGTTACTTATATGGATGAGCTTGATATCGATCTTGCTCCTGGCGGCGGTCAAGCGATTCACTTCAAAAAAATGAAATAATATTCTATGCTCAAAAGTTTCTTAACATATACTCTTATATTCTATTGTACTTTTCTTCAAGCAGGTATCACAGGTACTCTCAAAGGGAAAATAATTGACAAAGAAACTGGAGATCCTTTAATCGGTTGTAATGTCATTATTCTTGGCACTGAACTTGGAGCAGCAACGGATGTAGATGGTAATTATAAGATTATCAAAATACCTCCTGGAAATTATAAAATTCAGGTAATTATGATTGGATATGCAAAAACAAATATATCCAATGTGATTATTCAATCTGACCTAACAACCACAATCAATGCTTCAATGATTCAAAATGTGATTTCCGCTGAAGAGGTCAATGTTGTTGCTACCAAACCCCTAATCACCAAAGACTTGACTGCATCTACTGCGATAATTAATTCAGATATGATCTCCAGCTTACCGGTAACTGAGGTCTCAGAAATACTTGAGCTTCAAGCTGGTTTTGTTCAAGGGCATTTAAGAGGTGGGCGCTCTGGTGAGGTGGCTTATTGGGTGGATGGTGTTCCAATGACAGATGTCTTCGATGGTGGCGCTATAGTTGATGTAAACACCAATGCAATAGCCGAAATGCAAGTTATATCAGGTGCATTCAACGCAGAATATGGTCAAGCTATGAGTGGTATTGTAAATATTGTAACAAAAGATGGGTCTAAGTCTTTTAAAGGAAATGCAACTCTTTATAGTGGAGATTTTTTATCTAACAAAAAAAATGTTTTCTTAAACGTAGATCAATTTGACCCAATTACCACCCGTAATTTCGAGATAAATGTTGAAGGTCCAATTTTTAAAGATAGGCTCTTTTACAATCTCACTCTTAGAGATATTTATTATCAAGGAGTACATGAAGGGCAAAGGCGTTTTAAACCAAGCAATATTTCTTATTTTGACCAAAATGATGATTTCAATTTACATCGATTAGAAATTGCTGATGGAGATACATTAAGCCCTGGGAAAGGTAATGGTGCATTTGTTCCTATGGATTGGAACCACAAAACCTATGCTCAAGGCAAGCTTATATATAGTATTTCTCCTTTAACAAAATTGAAGTACACAATAATTAATGATCAAGTTGATTATCAAGACTACGATAGAATGTATCGCTATAATCCTGATGGAAATTTAAATCGATTCAGAAATGGAATGACACATCTACTTCAGCTAAACCATAGCTTCTCAAATAACACATTCATTACCTTGGGAATTACCAGTTTCAATAAATCATATAATCATAGAACTTATGATAAGGAGAAATGGGATAAATATGTTCACCCTAAACTTTTAAATTCACAGCCTTATAGTTTTCTTACTGGTGGCACGAATTTATCGGTGTTCTCACGATCTACAGGTACAACGACTTTTAAATCTGATCTCACCTCACAGTGGAATAAACAAAATAAGATTAAAACTGGTTTTGAGATGCGATTTCATAGTTTACACTATGATAATTACGCATTGAGACCTCCAGATGAAAAAGCCAGTTTCAATGAACTAATCGATGACCCTTATTTATTGAACCCTCAACGCTTTGCTGATTCAACCATTTATTCAAGTACATATTCATTTAAGCCATATGAAATGAGTGCTTATCTTCAAGACAAAATCGAATTAGATGAGCTAATTATAAATATAGGCTTTAGGGTAGACTATTTTGACCCAAATGGCAACACGTTGAATGATCCCTCGGACCCTTCAATTTATAATCCAATTAAACCTCAAAATATTTATAGAGACAACAATGAAAATGGTGTCTGGGATGCAAATGAACCTGCCGTATCCTATCTTGAGCGTTCACAATATTGGTATAAGAAGACAACTCCTAAATGGAAAATAAGTCCAAGATTTGGTGCATCATTCCCCTTCTCTCCAACTGGAGTTATACATTTTTCATATGGCCATTTCTTTCAAGTGCCCCGCTTTGAAATGTTATATATGAATCCAGATTTTGACCTAAGTCAAGGTACTGGAAATATTGGTGTTGTTGGAAATGCAGATTTACGACCAGAAAAAACGGTTCAAGGTGAGCTTGGTCTTCAACAACAGATTACTAGCAATATAGCTATTGATATAACTGCATATTTTAGAGACATTCGCGATTTAGCTGGAACGCGCTCGGAAGAGATTTCTCTTTTTGGAGGATCTGCTTCGTACAACAAGCTTGAAAATTCTGATTTTGCCTATGTAAGAGGCCTGGTGCTTTCTTTGCAAATGCGAGAAAATAAAGGATTCTCTGGAAACTTAGATTATACATTTCAAATTGCCAAGGGGTCCGCTTCAGATCCTCAGCAAGCTAGAAACGCTATAGCAGGTGGCTCTCTTCCAGAGATTCAAATGATACCGTTGGATTGGGACCAAAGAAGCACTGTAAATCTATCCCTATCTTATGATAAAAAAAGATGGGGTGTTTCTGGCATTTATCAATTAGGGTCTGGTCTTCCATATACACCTTTAAGCACTGAGGATATTTCCTCTTTTGTTCAAAATTCTGGCAAAAAACCATTTACTTGGAATGTAGATTTAAAAGGATATTTTCTTTTGCAAGATCAAATGACCTTATTTATAAAAGCTAACAATGTTTTTGATGTTTTAAATCAATATACCGTTTATGATGACTCTGGTTCTGCTGATTATACCCGTTGGCAAAAGATTGCAGAAATGCAAAATACCGGGGAGCCTATTAATTCCATCTCTGATTGGTTTCAAAATGAGACCTTCTTTTCAAACCCAAGAAGAATTGAGATTGGACTTACCTATGCCTTTTAAGCTCAAAAATTTCGCGTTGATTCTTATGATTAGTATCAACTTAGGACAAGAATCTTCAGGAAGACAGTTTAGAAGGACAGGCATACACAATGGAAATCTTGTACGAACTGTTTTTGGAAATTGGGGTGTTATTGGTCAACCCTCCAATAAAGGTCCAAGAGGTGCGTGGCTCAATGATAACAACGGCTATATTGGTGATGTTTCGCCAATGGTCGGCGCAGAAATCACCACTCTTGACACTGCCGGGAATCCTGTAAAATTTAGATCTGTAGTAATTGCTCCAGCGAATCGCCCTACATCAACAGGATTTGAAGAATCCCCTGGGGGGAAATCATGGGGATTTGAACCTCAATCTGGATATTTCAATCAAAACCAGGAAAGCGTTGCAATCAGTACAAATTCTACCACATGGCCTTCGTACTGGCCTAATAAAATAAATGATGGAAATGACCCCGGCTGGAGAGGATCATGGAATGGGTATTTTGGAAAAGATATTCAAAATATTCAGCAAGAAAGCTTTTTTGTAATGGATGACAATAACGATGAAGAGTTCAATTATCCACAATACAATAAGTGGAATGTAGAATTCAAACCTGACTCTACAAATCCAACTAGAAATGGACTGGGGCTTGAAGTAAAAGTTAGAGGAATGCAATGGCAACAATTCCTTGCTCAAGATGTACTTTTCTGGGTTTATGAAGTTACCAATACCAGCACTGTTGATTATACCAATGTTGTATTTGGGATGCTAGTAGGCACATACGTAGGCATTACGGGAACAGATGATAGACCTCAGGAGTACGATGATGATTGGTCATTTTTTGATGTCCAAAACGATATTACGTATACTGGTGATTATGGAAACAATGTTGATAGAAACCCGCGTTGGGTTGGAGACGTAGGTATGGTTGGATATGCATTTTTAGAGAGCCCTGGAAATGGTTATGATGGTATTGATAATGATGGAGATTACGATTCTGCTGGTGATGCATCTGCTCCTCTTTTTCAAAAATCAAGCTTTGACTCGTCTTTGGTTAAAGCAGGAGATCAAATTATTCTGATCGATGATAAATTCAATCGATCAAGGTATACCGTACCCAATCAAGACAGTGTTAAGGTAAAAACTAGAGGGCTAACCAAGACAATATATCCTGGAAAAACATATTTAGTTGAAGGCAATATTATATATGATGAAAAAGGTAAAGAGCTTACTAATGAAAATGCATTTGATGGCGTTGATAATGATTTTGATGGCCTCATTGATGAAAACTATTTCCTACATTATAATCAGCGTCGCATAGAACCTGATGGCACAGTTCTTTTTGATACTATTAACCCTAAAGCATATATTGACTATATAACGGAATATGGGATGTTAAACAATCTTATTGATGAAAAAAGAGATGATGGCATAGACAATGATAATGATTGGAATCCATTGTATGATGATCTTGGCGCTGATGGTGTAGCTGAAACTGGAGATTATGGCGAGCTTGATGGAATACCAACTCCTGGTGAGCCTAATTTTGATCAGACGGATGTTGATGAGTCAGATCAAATAGGGCTAACAAGCTTTAATTATTTTTCCCCAGCAAATCTATACCCCGCTAAGGAAGATGAAGAATTATGGGAACAACTAAAACCAGGTTATTTTGATGTACCCTCCTCTATTTCAAATGGCGAACCTATCGCTGGTGAAGATGGGGATTTTATTTATGGTGCAGGGTATTTTCCACTACGAGCCGGTCAAACAGAGCGTTTTTCTGTAGCTTTGGTTTATGGAAACGATTTAAAAGATTTAATAAATAATAAAAAAACTGTTCAGGATATCTATAATAGTAACTATCGCTTTCCGCCTCCACCAAAAAAACCCACATTAACAGCTGTACCAGGAGATAAAAAAGTTACGCTCTACTGGAATCGTGTTGCGGAAGAAAGTCTTGATCCGGTAACGAAAAAAAAGGATTTTCAAGGCTATAAAATATATAGAGCAACAGACCCTAATTTTAATGATGTTAGAAATATTACAGATGCCAACGGTCTGATTCAGGGTTATTCTACGCTACAACAATTTGATAAAAAGGATGATATCAGCGGCTACTTTTATCCATCAAAAAATTTATTTCAGGATACTAAAGGTTATACTTATTTCCTTGGTGATAATACTGGGCTCGTACACTCCTATGTTGATAGAGATGTTCAAAATGGTAGAACATATTATTATGCCTTGGTAGCTTACGATCATGGTGAAGAAGAGAAGGATATTTTCCCCTCTGAGAATTCTAAATTTATATCCGTATTGCCCACGGGTGAAATAATCACGGATCAAAATACAGCATATGTAATACCATCATCAAATTCTGCTGGTTATAGTTTAAACGACACTATTCCTTTGGTGCATAATGGACCTGGAACTGGTTCAATTAAGGTTAATGTAGTGGACCAAAAAGCATTAACCGGTCATCGCTATCAAGTTGAATTCTATGACACATCCTCAGATGGGATCGATAACGACATGGATTGGAATATTTTAACAGATGATATTGGAAGCGATGGTATCGCAGGAAGCAACGATAGCGATGGAAGCGAAGGGAACGGTTTTCCTGATAATGGGGAACCAAATTTTGATCGCCTAGATAGTGATGAATATATGCCTGTCACCACCCTTTACAATGTAAAGGATCTTGAAAAGGTTTCTGAAATATTTATCCCAAATGACACCTTTACAGTCCAACTAAAACACAAGAACATTATTGAAGGATCAGTTGAAGTAAAAAATAGTATCGGCAATACGGTCTCAGCTTCAGATTATATCATCAATTATACATTAGGACGCATCAAGGGAAGTATGCCAGGCTCACTTGGATCTAACAATCATACCATTACATTTAACTACTACCCCATCTATAAAAATCCTTATATGCAGCTGTCTGTTTGGAATGATCCAAAAAAACTGCCTTTTGTAACAGAGCGAGAGGATTCAGATATCTTTGATGGTCTCGCTATTGATTTTAATAACGATTGGTTTATTACCTCAGATGAAAATAACTCATACTGGTGGACAACAAACGATGGGAGCAGTTGGCAAAAGAACGATGGTGAGTCAACCCATTTTTTCATTGTTAGCGCAACGGATCTTGACGTTAATTTTGATGGTACAGTTGATTTAAAGGCTATTCGGGTTCCAAATAAATATGGAGTAATATTTTCCGATCAAAAAGATTTTGGACAATCCTACGCTTCCCTAGAAAATTTTAATCCTGGAACAAAAACCAACTTTAAAATCATTAATTTTACTGATGGCATTGAAGTTCCCTTTTTCTTATTCGACTATCCTTTAGGTCCTACTGGAAAAATTAATGCCGGTGACTATATTTATTTTTATGATCAAGATTCTTCAGGTATTAATCGCTACACTTGGAACGTGACATTTACAAATCGTCAATCTCAAGGGCCTTCAACAAATATCGAGTACAGTAGTGGAGATACCCTCTTCATTGATTTCTCAAAACCATTTAGATCTAATGACACCTTTACGTTTAAATCACCGTTCCCAAGTATTGAATCACCTAAAGCTGTATCGGAAATGAATGATATTAAAGTTGTTCCTAATCCCTATGTTGTTGGCCATCGTTTTGAATCCCCCCTCCCACCTGGTATAACTAGCGGTAGAGGAAATCGAAAAATAGAGTTTCAAAATCTACCTTCAGATGGAATAGTTCATATTTTCTCATCTAGAGGACAGCACATTAGAACATTGAATCATTCTGGAAATATGTTCAGCGGCACTATAGCTTGGGATCTTAAATCAAAAGAGAACCTGGATATTGCATTTGGAGTCTACTATTACATTGTTGAATCTAAAATAGGTGGTAAAGCTTCAGGTAAGCTGGCAATTATAAAATGAAAAAAGCTATCATTACTATGACCATTCTTACCGCTGCTGCGGTTTGTCAATCCAAAGTAGGAAGTTCAGCGGCTTCTTTTTTAGGTGCTGGTGTTGGGTCAAGAGCCATTGGAATGGGAAGCGCTTTTTCAGCGATGGGCGGAGATGCTTCTGTCCTCTATTGGAATCCAGGGGCAATGGCAGAATTGAAGCGATCTGAAACATTAATTTCTAAAGCTAATTGGCTAGTAGAAAGTGATCTGAACTATTTAGCTTCTGTACTTAAACTGTCAAAAGGTAAAAGCATAGGTCTGTATTTATTGCAGTTAGATTACGGACAAGAAGAGATTACCACTCTTGATGATCAAAATGGTACTGGACAATTTTGGAGCGCAATGGACTATGTTCTTGGCCTATCATATGGAAGTAAACTGTCAAATCGTTTTTCTTTTGGTGGGACTGGTAAGTTTATCTCCCAACGAATTCATCACACATCTGCAACTTCCTTTGCTGTTGATTTAGGCTTAATCTACAAAACGCAATCTGACAAAGTTCGCATAGGAATGTCCATTTCTAATTTTGGTTCTGATATGACAATGGACGGTAAAGATCTTTATAAAAAAATTGATATTGACCCTGATTATTCGGGTCACAATGAATCCCTTGTAGCTAAACTTAAGACAGACCCGTGGCCTTTGCCGCTTTTCTTTAGGGCTGGAACATCAATTCAGCTAATAAACCTAAATAATGCAATAGGTACTCTTGCGATAGACACCTTTATTCCAAGCGATGATGTAGAGATAATTAATGTTGGCTACGAACTAGTTTTATTTGAAAAATCTCAAATTCAAATTGGGTATAGTGGAATAGGGAATTCTAACAGCGAAGAAGGTATAACTATGGGTGGAGGAACCTCATTTTATGCTGGAGGATTTGATCTAAGGCTTGATTATTCATTTAGATCATTCGGTCTTTTTGGAGATATTCATTATCTCTCTATCGCGTTTTTATACTAAAAAAGACATTTTGTTTTCATTTTGAATATTTATATGATAGTTTCCGGCAGATTTTAAACTATCAAATTTAGTTGCTAATTAAAGGAGAAAAATAAATGAAGAAATCGATATCGGTATTTCTACTACTATTTGTTTCATATCTACCCGCTCAAACCTACCAAGGAAATGTTCTTGAAAATTCAGGTTTTGACTGTGTAACAGACGACTGTAAGGCAAAATGGGAAGTATATCCTAGCGAGTATAGTAGTTTTGATTATGAAGAAGAAGGAGCTACAATGTACGGCTCCTCAAGAAAATACCCATCGTATTGGGGAAGCCATGGCTTTAAGCTTTGGGGTAGGTATAATAATGAAGAAAATGAAAACAGCGTTTTTCAAACCTTCACAGATGTCCCTGCTGGTAAGCGCATTATTGTGCACGGGATGGCTATGACATACAATGAGGACAGGATACGTGGGGAAAACAAAGCATTTCTATTTATCAAAACCTTTGATGAAAACTGGGGTAGCTATCAGGGATCCTTTTCTGATTCTATGGATGTGAATTCCCCTGCTGATGTGTGGACTACATTGTTTGCCGAAACTCGGGTACCTGCTGGAACTAAATACGTTCAAATTGGTATCGGATATTATCAAAAGAGTAACAACGATCACGGCGGTCTCTATTTTGATGACCTTCAAGCCTATATTGGTGATGTGATAGTAGATATTTCGGTTAACACTTCGCATATCAAAGACCTGACCCAAAGAAAGCGCAAAATGATGGTTGACCTTCGCGGAGGGTCTGTTGGTGAAGGTACAGGTGTTATCGCAAATCCATCATGGGGCCCTGGAACTAATTTGAGACCAGCGTCTTCTATTCATTGGACTGCTGAAGACTCAGCAGAATCTTACAGTAAACATTTGGAACATGATCAATGGTATACAGCAATAGTGCTTGATAAAGGATTGTCTTATGATTACAAGTTTGGCGGACACATTGCAAACCTCGATGGAACCGTATCCGGTTATTGGGAAAACGATCTACCCGGTGCTGACTATAAAGGTAATAATAGAAACGTTACTATCAGTGCAGATGGGAGCTCATCAACAGCTAGTGGAGCATTCTTCCATGAACACGAAAGCGAAAGCAGCGATGAGTATGTAGTTATAATGGACCATTTCCTTGGCAGGGGAACAGACAATGACACCCCACCATATACAGATAACCCTGATTCAGTGGACGTATACTTTGTGGTAAATATGTCAAATAATCTTGATTTTGATCCCAAAACGCAAAAAGTTTATATGGCGGGAGATCTAGAATCAGAGGTTACTGGTGGCAACGATTGGTCTCATGGTATCGTAATGACTGATATCGGAGATGGATATTGGAGCTACCACTGGAGAGGTGCTTCATCTAGCGACACACCGATCACCTTAAATTATAAATTTACATTAGGAGACTGGAGTGGTACGCATGAGGATGGATTAACTGGTGAAGGTATCTCTGGTGGGAACAGACAAATTGTCATTGAAGAAGATATGATCAGTCCTGAAGGAGATGCAACGGTCCCATGGGTTTGGTACAACAACAACGCACCATCACCATTTACTGCATCTTCAAAAGTTCCTTCCCTTACATTTAGAACAAATGTTGGTCAAGCAATTGCGAACAACGGCTGGAAAGATGGAGATTTACTATTAGTAAAGTGGGGCTATGGAAGAACTGCTGACAAAGTCTATGTCGATACTCTTATCGCTGGTGTTGGTGGTGATTATCAAAAAACCATTGCACCAACCGATAGTCTTCCAGTTGATGCAGCATTAGGAATGTTTTATCAGTACTATCGTTCTAGCGGCGGTTCTGAGTCGCGTGAAACCTTCTTTAATTTTGATACTACTTGGGCAGATGTTTCACTTCAAGAACGTAGATGGACAACAATTGTTGCGGGAGCAGCATCCACAGTAACGGACTATCTTCCCTCAAAGACTAGTGGTCGCAGATTGCCCATATTCAGAAATTCAAAT
>Ga0208410_1000057_pt1 | contig 59658 bp, 49 predicted proteins | sample ETN02SmetaG_3_FD_185787 | JGI IMG/M metagenome (GOLD analysis project Ga0208410, IMG submission 185787) | Marine microbial and viral communities from oxygen minimum zone, Eastern Pacific Ocean - ETNP2014F10-02SV257 (SPAdes) (version 2) | ecosystem: Environmental > Aquatic > Marine > Oceanic ... | reverse complement strand
GCGGGTCGTGGGACTCGTGCCTCGATCGAGGCGCGCGCGGGGGGGATTCGTGAGAAGGAGCGGGGTGGGGTGGATGGGTCCGTTCCTGGGACGTCGTCAGAAGGCGCGGTGCGCGAGTCGGAGGGCGCGGGAGGCGCGGGGAGGGGGTCGATGAGTCGACGCGCGGCGATGGCGACGGCGATCGGGAGCGCGACGGGGGGGCTGACGCGACCGAAACGGGCGGTGGCGTTCATCGAGCTTCCGTCTCGATTACATAATAGGTATTTTCTCGTGCGACACGGCGAATCGGTGTTGGACGTGAGGAAACAGGTGTTGAGTAATCCGTCGTTCAAGTACGACGCGACGTTTGGGTTGACGGGAAGAGGCCGCGAGCAGATGCGCGAGGCGGCGCGGATTATTTTGGAGGAGTACGACGGGGCGCCGGCGTGGTTGTACACGTCTAATTTTCAGCGTTCGTTCCAAAGCGCGCTCGTGTTGCGAGAGGAGTTGGGGTTGTTATTTTCGCAGATGCGCACGGAGTTTAGCGGACTTTTGGATCCGAGAAAGATGGGTGCACTCGATTTCGGTCCGCAATCGGCGTGGGAGGAGGTGTGGGCGAACGATTTAGAGGATCCACGTTCGACGCCACCGCCCGTGCCGTCGAGCCTTCAGCCGAGCGCGAGCGTCGAATCGTGCGTCGATCTCTATCGACGCGCGCAGGAGGCGTTCACTCGACTCGAGGCGACATATTACGGCGAAGACGTCGTCATCGTGTCTCATCAGGACACACTCTCTCTGTTCGCCGCCGCTCTGAACGGTACTGAGCTCGGAAGACACCACTTAGACTATAAATTCGATCTCGGCGACGTCATGTGCGTGGATTTGTCGGTGCCTCCCGTTGACAGACGATTTTCGCCAACCGATTTGCGCGGAGATTACGCGGTCGGAGACTCAGCCATCAATTATCGTGGCAAAGAGTCGCAGCCGTCGGAGTAAAAGTGTTTTATTTGTTTGTTCATTATTACCATCGTTTAGTCGCCGCTCATGCGAATTTTATTCATCTATTCATTGTAAGGGCCAGTAACAGATAGAGAGTAGTTACCTTTCCCAGAGCCATCAAAGCGCCGCGCGACGACGACGACGACATGACGCGTCCGAAGCTGACATATCTTGACATACGAGGTATTGCCGAACCGATTCGCGCGTGTTTTCGAATCGGAGGCGTCGAATTCGACGACGTTCGCGTGTCGTACGAAGACGTTCGGCGGTCACGGGAGACGCTCCCCTTCGGGCAAGTTCCCACGCTCGAGCTCGACGGACGAGTGTACTCGCAATCCGGCGCGATTCTGAGGTGCGTGGGACGGATGACGGGACTTTATCCGAGCGACGAGGAGACGGACGCGCGCTTGCGGGTGGACATGATTTTGGACGTCGTTCGGGACGTCAATCAGATTCTCGCGCCGGTGTGGTATCACAACGTGTTTCCAAGGACGGAGGGAGAATTGCGCGAGGAGACGCATCTCGAGGAGGAAGAGATTGGACGCATGGTTCATTTGGTGAATACGGTGATGCTTCCGCCGCGCGTGAAGCAAATTGAAAAATTTGTAGCGAGTTCTTCAGTCGAAGGGCCGTTCGTGTGCGGAGCAAAACTCACCGTCGCGGACTTGTCTCTGCACAGATTATTGACTGGACTGGGGCCAAACGGAGATTACTGCGACGGGGTGCGCGTGTTGGAGTTGCCACCGCGTTTGGCTTTGTTGGTGGAAGCCGTCGAGCGCATAGACGGCGTCATATCGTAGAAATAGTCGTTACAACTCTCCTAGAACTACATCCGCCCTTGAAACTACTTCAAGCGCTTCTCCTAAGCCTTTCGTTATTTTCATCAAATCTCTAGCCTTGTGCCCGAGCTCCTGCGCCGTGAACCTTTTCGCTGGGAGCTTTCTCGCAACCAGTTGCATCAAATCGTCAGATTTCTTACACGCCATCACTTGCGACCGCATGTTGACGAGCGATGCGGCGACCGCGTGCAGTAAAAGCCTCGCACCACCGCCTTCGAGTTCATTCTCTAATTTTAACGTCGTTTCGTAGTCACCAGCGGCGATCAACATGTCCCAAAATAAGCCGACCTCAGATTCGATGAGCTCGCGAGACATCAACACAACCACAGGCCGGAAGGCGAACATACACTCCTGAGAGTTCAAAAACTTCAAGTGCTTGTGTAAGGGTGCGTCCACGATCCGGATTATTTCACTTAGCGCTCTCAAACGATCGCTCACGCCCTCCTGATCTTTTACAGCGGATCGCGCGCTTTCGTGCGGATTGATGAGAAAGTGGCATCGGTAAGAACCACCCAGAAATTTCGCAAAGCACCAAAATGCCTCCGATTCATTGCTGATGTCGCGCAAAAACAGAGCGGCGATATCGTTCATTCCTTGAGTGTAACCTATGACTGGATCTAAAATAGCGTACGCCTCTAGCACCCGCGTCAAGCGCTGTCGCTGCGCTGACTGCCACTCCATTCTCGAGTCGTCGCTGCTCAAGATGCCACTCTCCCAATCGCGCGCGAACGTTCCATACGTTAACATCGTCCGCGGCGCGTCCGCGGCTATGATTCTCGCCGCCTCCGTGAACGAAGCGAGATCACTCGGCAAGTCCACGAGTCCTTTGACAGGTTTCGACAACCATTCCTCGAGCTCGCGACACCTCTGTCGAAACCCATCGTAACGCTCTCTCCGCAATCGCTTCCCTTGCTCGTACTCCACGCTCGTCTTCCTACAATTTCTCACCCCGAGCAGCGCCGGCCACACCTCGGCGCGCAACGACGATGGAATCCCTCCCTCGACGGCGTCTCTTCGCACCTCGGTGAGCGAGGCGATTCTCCCATCTTGGTCAACCGCGTCGTACCACGTCCGGTGCGACAACTTCTTCCGAGCCCTCGATCCGTGGGTGAAATACGAACTGTACAGCGATGCGGTCGCCGCGATCAAGCCGAGACCGGTGCCGGCGGCGGTGAGCGCCAACGCCGTGGTTCTCAGCGCCCGGGAATCGTCGGCGCCCATCTCGTAATTCGCGACGCGCGGGGACGCGATTCGAGCGCGCGGGTGCGCGAGAGGGAGATGCAAGCGCGACGAACGCTTCGTTGACGCGTTCGGCTGCGCGGACGACGCTCGCGACGACGCACGCTGACGAAGGAGACGGCGGTAAACTGAAGACAGTTGCTCAACTACCTCTACCTAGTACGTACTACGCCTATCGCGCGTCCAAGGGACAGCACAGGACTTGGCCGTCAACGCGAATACCGCCTCGAGAGGGACCCGGAGCGACGGTGCCGAAACGCTCGGCGAAAATATCGGGTAATTGCATGGCACCGACGCGCTCGTCCGGCGTCACCCAGAGGCGAACCAAGTGTCGGGGCTCGCCGTTCGGTCGGTCGGCGAACGCCGAGCGAGCGTGAAGGGTGGTGTGGTTGTGAAGCCACTGTATGTCGCCCGGTTGGAGAGTCATATCTAAGCGTAACTCGTCTGAACACGCCAAGGCGTCGAGATCGTCGAGCGCTTGCGTTTGCTCGTCAGAGAGCGTCGCGCCGACGAGAGCCTTGGCGGAATCGATGAAAGAGCGATCGTAAATCGCACAGAGCCTACCGTCGGGGGTGGTGTGAAATATCGGAATGCGATAGGTTGCTTCTTTTCCTGGTGGTATTTCGCCCTTCCTAGAGACGACGAACGGTTCTCTGAGCAGAGCAGCGCTTCGCGGGCTTCGTTTAACGAGCTCATTCCAAATCGCCGTCGAGCTCGTTACCTGCGAGTGACCCCCCTCCAAGGCTTGACTTAGGCAGAGCAGACCGACGATATCGGCGGAATCCGTATGATAGGGTTGCGCCGCGTTCGTCGTGTAGAGCCTGGTCAAAGGCGAAGCCGGATCTGCCCCTAAATTTTTCACGTGCCCGACGACGTGTCCAAACTTGTTCTGCGGCACGACGTAACCCATGTAACGACCCATGGCGCAGAACGCCGCGCAAGACTCCCATCTCGTGTATCGATCGACCGGAAAATTTCGCATCAGAGCGAAACCACGGCCGTGAATCAGCTCTCGACCCATTTGCTCCAGCACCGGGCCTAGAGTCTCGAGCGGAAAATTTTCGGGAGAAAGCTCGACGATTTCATGGCCTCGCGATTGCGCGAGCGCCAGCGCCGCGTCGATCTCGCGAATGTGATCATCAGAGAGTTCGATCGTCCACTCGCCCGATCGCATTTGCATGTCTGGACCGTACCACGCGCCGGCAAAGGTTTCGAGTGACGATGGCTCGGAGACCGCATGGAGAGGTCTACTTCGAGCCGCGTCACGTCGGTGCGCGCGCTCGACAGCCGTCAAAGAGGATACGGGCGTCCTCGTACTCGCCAGCGCATTTGACGTCGCGCGCATGCTGTCGTTCGCACGATGCGCGTGACTGTGTTGCGAAGAGCTCACGCGGGCGAGCACGAGGATGCGTCTTTCTCGTGATAGGTTCGTACGAGGCAATTATCCAAACAAATTTACCATTTGTCACAAGCACTAATCATTCCACTCACTACGCGGTCTCCCGACACTCATTCGCCCCGTCACAGTTCTAAACTGGATACGACGCAAACAAGCTCGCCAACCCACTATCGCTCACGTAGCCGACTCGCGACTTACGCCTCCTCTTCATTCGCGGCAGCAGTCGTATAGATGTGCTGCTTGGAGTGCATAACGAGCGGCTTGATCAAGCCCTTCGCCAAGAGGATGGCGATACCCTTGCGGGCAAGGGAGCAGGTGATGCGAAGGCGGTCGCAGAGGATGGACACGGTGATCATCTTGTACTTCGGCACTTCCTTCTCAAGCTTATCGTACGTGGACTGTGAATCGCGAGGAAGAAATACGTCCGGTCAGTATTTGCGTTCGTCTAATGTTCGTGCGTTCGCGTCTGGACACAAACGGCGCGAGACGAGACGACCACTCGCTCGTTCGCCGCTCGCTCGCTCGCCTCTCGGCGCATCCCTTAGGGCTTGCACCGAGCCCGACCGCGTTCTCGATGGTTCGCCCGACGCGACGCGCGACGAAATTCACGCACCTGTTCGAAGAGCACTTGGTTGTTGGCCTTCTCCTTCATCTTCCCCTTGGACCATTTCTGCGCGCACGGGAAAAACCACGCGTAGGCGTCGTCGACGTCAGTCACCGAGCTCATCCACCGAAGCGCATCCGAGCGCTGGGATCCTCCGAGACGTCCCCTCTCGAGACGCGTTCGCGTCCATCCCTCGCCTCCATCGACCGAACGCACGCGCGCGAACGAATCCATTCCGATCGTTCGCCCTCGCGTCCTCCTCGCGTCCTCCTCGCGTCCTCCTCGCGCACCGCCCATACCGACACCGTCCGCTCGCGTCTTCGTTAGGGTCACCGCGACTCGCCCGGTCGCATCGATTCCGCGTCTCGCTCGAACGCACCTTGGCCTTCTTCTTACCGCCGGCCAAAGCCTTGGCGGCCTTGGCGGCCTTCGATTCGGGCGCTTTCGGAGGCATCTTTCGTTCGTGTGCGACGCGCGCGACAGAGAGGCGGCCTCGATCGCGCGCGCGCGACCTCGACCTCGAGCGCGACCGCGAGGCGTGCGATCGATCGATCGGGGGCTCACTCGTCGAGCTCTTCACGGTCTCGTTTTCTTTTCAATACGAGCGCGTGCGCGCGCGTTGGGTTTTATGTAATGAGGAAACTGCCTTCAATGTTTTCTTTCAAGTTTCGTACGTACCTAAAGTCCGATCTTTGTCCATAGATAAAACCGCCATCGACGCCACCAACGGTCGAGTCGTCGCGTCGGACGCGTCGACGGCGTTCGACCGCGCGAGATCGGCGTCGCGCGCGCGAACGAAGGAGCGATGGGTCGGCGCTCCGGTGCGTCGAGAAAGATGCGCGAATTCGTGATCCTCGCGCTCGTCGGTGCCATCGCGCGGGCGGGCGTCGCGCACGCGCGGACGGGGCCTCGCGGTGACCCGACGCTGACGGTGCCGAGCCTCTCGTTGGGGGGTCTCGCGACGCCGGAGGCGACGCCGGCGACGGTGACGGACGCGAGCGAGGACCGTGGGAAGGTGTTTGAAGCGGTCACGGCGCGGGCGAGGATGGTTCGCGAGGCGATGGCGAACCAGGACGCGTCGACGATGGAGAAGGCGTTCGAGGCGTGGGCGCGCGAACACGGCGTCGAAGCCGTGCTTGAAAACGCCGAGGAACGCGCGATGCGACTGAAAGTGTTCGTGAATAACGCGGAGTACGTGTTGGAACACAACGCCAAGTACTTGCTCGGTGAAGTGTCGCACTGGGTCGGACTCAACAGCCTCGCGGCGACGACTCGAGAGGAGTTTCGAAGAATGCTCGGATACGACGGCGAGGCGAAACGAGCCAAGAAGTCGTTGGAAAATCGCGATGAGGCGGCGTACAAGACGACTTGGAAGTACGCGGACGTCGTCGCCCCGGACTACGTCGATTGGGTCGAGCGAGGCGCGGTGACTGTGCCGAAAAATCAAGGGCACTGCGGTTCGTGCTGGGCGTTTTCCACCACGGGCGCCGTCGAGGGCATCACCAAGATTCGCACCGGTCGACTCGTCTCGCTCTCTGAACAAGAGATGGTGTCGTGCTCGAAAGAGAACATGGGATGCAATGGCGGTTTGATGGACTATGCGTTCAAGTGGATCGTGAAAAATGGTGGCATTGATTCCGAGTTTCAATACCCATACACAGGCGAAGGTTTACGTTGTAACCGCTTTAAACTGCAGATGCGAGTCGCCTCCATCGATGGCTTTGAAGACGTCCCACCGGGCGATGAAAAGGAGCTTGAAAAGGCTGTGTCGCAACAACCCGTGTCGATCGCCATCGAGGCGGACACGAAATCGTTTCAGCTCTACGCCGGCGGCGTGTACGACTCGAAAGAGTGCGGCGAGTCAGTGGACCACGGCGTCCTCGTCGTGGGCTACGGCTTTGACAAGACTCCGAAAGAGTCCGCAACGCACCACAAGAAGCACCATAAACACTACTGGAAGGTGAAAAATTCTTGGGGCTCGCAATGGGGTGAGAGTGGATTCATTCGCATGGCTCGCAGAATCAGCTCCGAGACGGGACAGTGCGGGATCACGACGTCTCCGAGCTTTCCGACCAAGGACTAAAACAATTGTGCGATCACAACGCGATGTACGATACGATTTACGAACATTTGTACGAGTATACTACTAAATTGTTGTTTCAATTCACATGTCTAAACACACATTTACGTCGCCATCTATTTATCCCTACAACAAAGAATGAAATGGAGTGAATCATCTCCGTCATGTCAGTCATTCGTTCGCGCGCGTCAGAGAGCCTTCCACGGATCGCGTTTCGAGAAAACTCAGAAGGATCCATTGGAATTGCTGGATTCACCGAGCTTAGCTCTCTCCACAAGATGCGAAAACTGAGCGCAATCATCATTGCTTTCTCGAATTGTCCCATAGAAGGAAATCCACCCAAAAGGCTCAGTCCTATCGATCATTTATCATGGATAATCAGGATTAGCATGTTTATGCATCATCATAGCCTTTCGGTCGGGTCTTCTTCACCGCACGCTTTCTTCCCGATCGCCGCGGAACCCCCTCGATTTTAAAAAAAACGCGAAACGGGCGCGCAAACCCGCGCACCTCTAGCTAGCGAGCCGACCGAGCGGCGCGCCGAGCGTCCGAACGACCTCGTCCACCCGTCTCTCTCGCGTCCACCACACCTCGAACGTTTTTATTCGTCCAAGAAGTCCATCCGTTTCAAAATATCCCCCTTCATGGCCTCCGCCGCCGAGTCAGCCTCTCTCGCGCGAATGATCTCGGCGTTGTCCACCTCGATCAACCCCGCCGTGGACGAGGGCCCGTTCGAATCCTCTCCGATGTCACCCATGAGCACCACGTTCTCCCCCCGCACGATGTACAGACCGAGCGGGATGTCGCTGTACATCCTTCCGACGATGATCCGCTCCACCGCGTGCTCGAGCACGATGTTTGCAAACTGATCGAACGAGCGCAGCGTGCCGATGATGTGCGAGCCGTCCCGGAGGGCGACGAGGAGTCTCTTGTCGATATTCTCCACCAGAGACGCCACCGCGGATAAGTGCCAGGTGTCCGTCATCACCTCTCGCCCGTCTCGCGTCTCGCGTCGAGTCGAGGTGGACGTGCGCGCGCGTGCGAGACGCGCCGCGGTTTGGGGAGATGAAAAAACAGAGAGAGCCGACGGGAATTCGCGGCACAGGTCGGCGAGCGTCGAGGGCGCGAGGGTGGGACATGGTGGACGAGAGCGAGGGCGACGTCGGCGCGGACGACGCGACGGAGAGAGCCGCGGGGGAGACGTCGGGATCGGACGGCGAGGAGGATGGATTCGGGGCGTTCGCCACGCCGATGACGACGATGAAGGGTGAGGCGAGCGAGGAGGCGTTCGGGACGTTTGAGACTCCGGAGACGTCGATGAAGGCGACGCCGGTGGTGGAGCGGGGGATGGGGGGCGAGAGAGAGAGGGAAGGACGTCGCGTCTCCGCGGGCGGGGAGTTGGATTTGATTTCGTCGGCGCCGGGCGCTGAGTTTGAGAACGCGGCGAAAAGATTACTGAACGGAGGCGCGTGCGGCGTGGACGCGATGGGTGAGGGTAGAGATGAGGATTTGCAGCGATTCATCGATGGTTTGCGCGCGGGATCGACGTTTGCGCGGACGAAAGAAGTCGCGGCTGGTCGTTTCACGACGCAGGCTTGGGAAGCTTTTCAAGAGCGCGTGAGAACGGAACGCGAGGCAGTCGTGGAGGAAGAAGCGATTGAAGAAGTGAAAGTACGCGAGTCTAAGGCGTCAGAGAGTCGCGTGGACGAAGAATCTAAAGAAGTAGGAATCAATGACGGGAATGGGACGACGAGAGTGCCGCAAATGGCTGTCGAGTTTGATTTGATCTCTCTCGAGCCGACACCATCGGAAAAGGCGCCTTTGAGCAGCGTGACTGATCCGTTTGCAAATTCTGGTGATGTTGTCGTCGAGTCGGCAGAGCCACAAACGAGTCGGGAGGAAGATGTTGAAGATGTCCCACTTGAAGACGACGACTTCGGTGATTTCGTGTAAACTGTATTTTAATGAATTTCAAGTAGCCGCAATTTTCGTTGTACGCGCTAAGTAGTTGTTTCTAGATAGTTGTTCATTCAAACATGAAGTGTGTTCTTCGATGAGAAGTATCAATTCCCTTTCTTTGTTCGAAATCTCCGTCTCGATCTCCTGTAGTTCCTGGGCATTCTCCTCTTCTTGTGAGTTTAGCTTGTTGCGCAAATCTTCTGTGCTTTGACTCTTACTGACGACTGCATCGAGGTCTTCCAAGACGATGGGTTGTCCAAATTTTCGAATTTGCGTATCCACGAATTTTTGTTGCAGACTCTGGAGCTCTGTCGTTTTGATGGATCGCTGCGTGACAAGCGCGGAGTGCTCGCACTTCAGCTCCTGGTGCTGACTCTTCAACTTTTCAACCTCAGCGTCCCACGTTGAGATATGACTTTCTAGTTCGTGTAAGCGCGATTTTGAAAAGAGTATCATTTCGTTCGTGTTGGAATCATTCATCTCTACGCAACTCACCGGTAACACGAACGCAGCAGTCAAATCATTCAGACTCTGCTGTTTGACTTTTTCAAAGTTTTTCGCGCTTTTCTCGACATTTCTCGCCTTCTCTTCCAAGGATTGAAGTTTATTCGCCGCAGAATCGACGACTTTCTTCTTCGTGTCACAGTCACGCTGCACATCCGCCAGAATATTCATGACTTGAATTCTTTCATCCCGAAGAGTGCAAATTCGTTCATAAACAGACACGTCGCAACCTTTCGGGCACACACTTCCGTCTTCATCATCCGATGACGAGTAGTAGGATTCGTCCTCGAAATTAGAGTCAAAGTCTGAATCCGTTTCTGAGTCATCCCCCTCGTCATTATTTTGTGGCTTGTTGTGTACGCGCTTGTGAAAAACTTTGAGCAGTGTTCCTCTCGGGATACCCGGTGCCGTACATTTGTTGAATTCTTCCTCAATTTCCATCTTCACCTTTTGATGTTGCTCGAGTTCATTTTTTGTGTTGTTCAACGTGATTTGCGCGTTGTGAAGAACATCGCGCGCTTGTTTCACTTCTTCTTCCACTCGATCTCGTTCATGGTGCATTTCTGCGTTTCTCACGTCAAACTCGGGCATGACTTCGAGTTCTTGCTGAATGATTAAACGAGAAAGCTCGGCCATTTTGCAGTGAGCGATTGTTTTCAGTTTCTCATAGCACACAGAAATTATATCGTCTTCCTCGACGTTTCTTCTTGTGTGAATTTTTTCAAACTCACCGTTGAATCGTTTCTGTGCTTCGTGAATTTGCATTTTGATACTCTCTAGTTCGCACCGTTTACCTTCGGTGGTCAACCTTTCTTCATGTGATACGATCGAGTCAGGGTCACAGCGCAATGGAAATCCCTGATACTTGGCCGTCTCTTCCGTATTTCCGAGATCACCACATGTCGCTTGCGCTGGTTCCATTTTTTTCAGCTTTTGCAGCTCCTCGGTCCTCTGCAGCCGTTCGAGTCTCCTTCGAGCTTCGGAGCTCATGTTCGCGAAATCATTGCTTGTATTTTGAAGTGTTGTTTTATTTGGCGACGTTTCGCCTGTATCTGCCATATCCAACGATTGTTGGCGGTCATTCAGGCATACTGTTTTTGTCGGCGTCGAAGCAGAGTCTTCTTTCACGGAGCGCAACATGAATGAAGAACAGACCCACGATTCCTCTCTGGATCTCACTACTCTGGGTAACGACGCAATTTTACTAAAGTACTTAGCGTGCAATTGCCGCGTTACTCCTTCAGCACGCAGAAAAGAGCTTTGAAATCTATCCAGCTTGGCCTTGAGCGGATGAAGTGATTCCTCTCGTACCTGCTTCATAGGTATCTCATCTACGAAAAGCTCTACGTTGGACATCTGCTCTTCTTCGGGGAGGTTTCTATTTGCTCGCAGAATTGAATCAAATTCTTCGCGGCATAGCTCCACGAAACTCAAAAGACGTATCGAGGAAGCAACTTCATTCTCGCTTGATTCTATTGACCTGCTCATTTGCAAGACTTCTTCGATAGAGGCACAAGTCGAGGATGGAAAATCATCCACTGGGGTGAGTGGCATGGTGCATAACGTATCGATGGGCGGCTCCGAGTTCGCAGTAGGCACAGCGCCGACTTTGCGCACTTCAAAGGAACCAGAAGTAGATATGGTGACGTCGTGAGAACGATCGTGCGTCGTCCACTGCGCAAGCGTGTCATCACGTTCGAAGACCTCAACGTTTGAAAGATCCTGGGTTCGCGTTCGAGGATCAATTTCGATTTTGTATGTTTGCCTTTTCTCTTGAGAGATTGGCTCAGTAGGTACGTCAAAAAGTTCGACAGCGCCATGTGCTTGACTCGCTAGAGTGCATTGACTTTCCCAAAATATCTCACTCGAGGGAACATTCAGGAAACCGATCGGTTCAAAGGTCAATGAGTCGGCGAAACGAGAGGATTTGAGTAGGAACGCAGTATTGTCAGCTGCGCTAACCGCCAAGACGGAACCGCAGGGATTCCAGGAAAACTTTGCGACGGCGCAAGAATGCGGTTTGAGCACGAGAGCTAAACGCCACGCATTAGAATTTCTAACCAGGACGCGAATCACTCCATCGTTAAATCCGACGACAACAGATCGTCCTGACTCGTCTATACTCAAAGGTACATCGGCAAGCGCCGTGGCCGCAGCACTAAATTGAGTTTTGTACAGGAATAAACAAGACTGATAATCGTAACAGTGCACGGCACCTCTATCATCACATGTAACCAGATGTGTGCTATTTCTGGACGATACGTAGCCAGTGATGGAACCACTGTGCGCACATAATATTATTTTCTCTTGATTTTGATTCCATGACGCCACACATCCACGACCACCGTCTTGAATCAATAGACAATTTTGCAACTGACATACATGTTTGATGTTTCCTCCATCTGTGCGGTGCTCTGATAGAGGTTGCAAGAGTATTGTCCCTTTGTTCAGAGACGAGACGGCGTGACGAATATCGTCTATGGACCATTTTCGAATTACACCATCTTCTCCTGATGTGATCAGAGTTGAATCGACGCTACAGACAGTTTCAATTGAACCAATGTGACAGTTTTCCGCGTCACCGGAAGCGGACCTTCTCATGATTTTGAATTGAGCGCAACCATCGACCCAGATGAGAAGAGCACCGTACTCTGTACTCGTAAGAATCATATTTTTGAACGGCAACTCGACTGCTCCAGTGATATTCGACAGAGGTTCTCCGTTAAACTTGCCCAGCGTATCCTGCAATTTCCATCCCGTGAATGTTTTCACCTTTTGCCAAAACTGAACGTGGCCAGCACCGTGGGTGAGTATGTGTCCCGTCTCACCGCGTAGAAACGATACGTCATAAACTTCTTGACCGTACGTCTTCGCACGAAGGATCGAGACGCCTGTTTTCCAATCCCACAGAGTAAGCCAGTAATCGGGCAGATCGCTTACGCTCGCGAGCATGGTTCCATCCGAGGAGAATGTACCAGCCGAGTACGCGCGCTCAGCACCACCAATGATCGTGTTCTCGAGATCGAGGGAAGGGTACGCGTAGATGTGCATGCGCGGTGAGGGTCCGTTCTCACCGACCACCAAATGAGTACCATCCGGGTGCACTGTGATGAAGCCTATGTCTCCATTCTCGACACTTCGCACGTACTTCTTCTCCCCCGCGGTCACGTCGAGCAAAGTGACGAGATTTCCGACGACGTACGCGACGACATTTTCACCCACGTGAACCAAATTTCTTCGCTTTTTGAAATCAAAGCCAAAGCTACACGTCAGGGTGCATTGCTGTGAGGTATTTTTAGACATCCAAAATGTCCGCCGCCGAGAGATTCGACGAGTCGGACGTCGTGCGCAACGCTCGCGGACGCGCACACGATTCTGTCCTCACGCCGGCACTCGAAGGTTCGACGCGCGTCCGATGGTTGAGAGTGAAGGGCTCGTGCTACTATTTTCATTAAAAGAGTTGGAAGAATACGATTGTTTACTTTTCTGTCTCCGCGTTGAGCTGAGCGAGCTTCTCCTCTTGTTCTAACGCCTGCATACCTCCGATGGCGCCCTTGATATCGCCGTCTAGGAATGTTTGAAGAGGAAAGTTAGTCCCGATGCGATGGTCCGAAACTCGGCTGTCTTTCCAGTTGTACGTCCTAATCTTTTCAGAACGCGAACCTGAACCGACTTGAGATTTACGGGCGTCGGAAACCTCTTTGCGTTGCTCCTCGAGCTGAAGCTCGAACAGTTTCGCGCGGAGAATTTGCATCGCACGAATACGATTCTTCAACTGGGTGCGCTCTTCGGTACAGAAGATGCGAATACCGGTCGGTTTGTGCACCAAATCGATGGCGGTTTCAACCTTGTTGACGTTTTGGCCTCCGGCGCCGCCGCTTCTGGCGGTGGAGATGTCGAGATCATTTTCATCAATCTTAACCTCCACGTCATCGACTTCGGGCATCACGGCCACAGTCGCCGTAGACGTCTGAATGCGTCCCTGCGAATCCGTCGTCGGCACGCGCTGCACGCGATGAACACCAGCCTCCCACTTGAGGTTACTGTACACGTCGTCTCCCTTTATCTCGATGACAACTTCCTTATATCCACCCATATCCGCGGGATTATTCGTCACCATCGACGTTTGCCACCCCTCACGCTCGGCGAAACGAATGTACATGCGATATAAGTCACCGGCCCAGATTCCAGCCTCGTCTCCTCCCGTGCCCGCGCGAATTTCGAGCATGATGTTCTTTTCGTCCAGGGGATCCTTGGGCAACAGCGCCAACGTCATGCTCTCCACCAACGCCTCGCTCTCCTCCGCCAGCGCCTCCATCTCCTCCTTCGCCATCGCCACCATCTCATCGTCGCCCGCCGCGTCCCTCACCATCGCTTTCGCCTCATCAATCTCCCTCGCGCACGCCTTGTACCGCTCGTACTGCTCCACCACGCTCGTGAGCTCCCCCAACGCCTTGCTCAACTTTTGAAACTCCTTCGGATCGCTCGTCACGTTCGGATCCGCCATTCGCTCGGAGATCTCCCCGTGCGTCTTCGTCGTCGCCTCGAGCTTCTGCACGAGGAAATCCGGCACGTCCACCGCCCTCGCGCGCGTTCGCCCTCGCGGTCGACCGCGCGCGCCGCCCCGTCTCCCATCCCGTCCGACCACCCCGCGCGCCGTCATCACCGCCCCCTCTCTCGCGCGCGCGCGCACCGTCATCACCGACATCCCTCCACTCGCGCGAGGTCCACTCTCGCACCTCGCACCACCGCGCGTCGTCGTCGTCGACGTCGACGCCGTCGAGTGTCGAGCGCGCCAACCCTGACCGCGCGCTTTTTCGACCGCGCGCACATTCAATGCGTTTGAGAGGGACTCGGTGACGGGTCGTGACGCGTGAATAATTCGAAGGGTCGTGACCCCTCGTGGAGTCCCTCCGCGCCAACGACCCGACCGGGGCGACGACGCGACGGCCGACGACGACGACGAGATCGGTGACGACGCGAGAGGTGGACGCGCGCGAGCGAGGACGCGACGAGGAGAAGTCTCGATTGAGTCCGTCGTTTCGCGGTCGAGGACGCGATCGGCGCGCGAGGGGTGACGCGATGGTGGACGAGGGGAAGGAGCGCGGCGTGCCGACGGTGAGCCTGACGCTGTACGATGGCGATTTCGAGGCGTTCGCGCGCGCGTTGGGAGAGGCGTACGAGAGGTTTGGATTCGTCATCTTGGAAAATCACGGCATCGAGCAGGGGCTCATCGAGCGGGCGATGGAGCGATCGCGAGCCTTCTTCGCGCGCGACGAGGCGTGTAAGAGAAAGTACACGCTCGAGGGACTGGGAGGCGCGCGCGGGTACACGTCGTTCGGGGTGGAGCAGGCGAAGGGGGCGAACGTACCGGGTGCGTGAAGCGGGCGAGAAAAATGAAGCGACGCGTCGAGAATCGTTCGTGCGCTCGCGCGTCGTCGCGATGGATGAAATGAATACAACGTTAAACTGACGCGGAGAAATCTGTCTCGCCGCGCGCGCAGATTTGAAGGAATTTTGGCACCTCGGACGAGACTTACCGCAGGGTCACAAGTACGAGAAAATGATGCCACCGAACGTCGATGACGTGGTCGAGGTTGAGGGGTTCAGTGAGGTGAACAAGCAAATTTTCGAAGCCCTCGACAGACTTGGAAATCGCGTGTTGGAAGCGTTGGCGGTGTACTTACAACAGCCGCGCGACTATTTCGCAGACAAGACGAACGAGGGTAACAGCATTCTGCGCATCATTCACTATCCACCGATCCCGCCCGACGCTGCGGAGCGAGTGCGCGCTGGAGCGCACGAAGATATCAATCTCATCACGCTTTTGCTCGGTGCCGACGAGGGTGGCTTGCAGCTTTTGGGCAAGGATGGAAAATGGCTCGAGGTCAATCCGCCGCCTGGATGTGTGACGTGTAACATCGGAGACATGTTACAGCGTCTGTCAAATCACAAGCTACCATCAACGACGCATCGTGTGGTGAATCCTCCTGCCGAGAGAGCACACATTCCTCGATATTCCATGCCATTCTTTTTACACCCGAATCCCGACTTCATCATAGAGACACTCGAATCATGCATTTCAGCTGAAAATCCCAATCGCTATCCCGAGCCAATCAGCTCGGATGAATACTTGCAAGAGCGACTGAGAGAGATTAAACTGAAAAGTTGATCGATGCACCCGAATTTAGACAACCAATAGAAACAAAGCGAACAAAGATGACATTCAGTTGAGACGAGACGGCTTGAAATACATTTTTCCCATGTACCTCTAAGCGTTTTCACTTTCGATTATGAGACATTCCATCTGCGGCGCTAAATCGTCAACGACTCGACAGACGTGCGTTCTGATATCAAACTGCTGAAGAAATTCTCTACTCGTGAAGAACAAATCTTGTCGTTGCGTAACAATTTGAGACAGACATTCATCCATGTGTCTCGTTTTGGGAGAAATGTTCGTTAGGAGCTCGTCTTTTACACGAATCAACGTGCGAACGACTTCGTCTTCATCGTTCTTGTCAAGAGTTGATTCAAACCCACCCGATGTGGCAGAGTCTTGGATTACCCTGAACTCGTCATACATTCGTTCCACACCTTCCTCCGAAGAACATACATGAGAGGATTCAATTCCAAAATCTGCGTCATCTAGCACTTGTAATGCATGGTCGATACCACACGGAGTACTCTCGATTAGCAATACGACAGATGATGCGAATTGAACGACTATTCCGTTGCTATTTTCAGAGAGTACGTTCAAGAGTTCCGTCACGTGCGCTGCTACGCCATTCATCCGACAAAATACAACGACTCTACATAAATATTCTCCCGGCTCAACATCGCTTTCGTTGCTTTCCAGTTTCGTTTTTGCGTCCAAGATGACCGAAGGATCGCTTTTCCATGATACCATGGCTAAAAATAAGGAAGTGCTAAAAATACAATTCATCAGCGCGGAAAAATAAAGAGACGTTCATGTGGCTTGCGATTGGCGAGTCCGTGAAAATAAAAGACATCTGCCTTTATATCGCCCCAGTCGCCTTCAAACGTCGTGTGGAGCTCCGGAACGACGAGCAAGTCTTCACGCTTGTGCGTGTCAAGAAGTGCTAACACGGAACTCGCGCGGTCCACGGACAGCCAAAGCAGATTACGAAGACGCATCTTATTCTCGTCAAAGCGCAGTGAAGAACCTATTTGGCAATAGCCAAGATCGACGTCGAAGTTTTCGTCTTTTGCTGGATATTCTTTCGCGTGAAACAAAATTCCACACCGTCCGCGATTATTCGAGAATACGTGAGAATGAAACAGGTCGAAACGGTTCAGCGAAATCTCTGATTCGGTCTCTTTCTCGATCTTCAGGAACAAATGCGCGAGAAATCTATTACTTTGACGACATCGCATGCGACGACCGCTGCGAGAGAGGGCCAGATTGCACGAGTGATGAGCCGCGTTCTCGACGTTCGGTACGCCTCGTCGCCGCCAGTGCGTGTGGGAGAACATCCCATCTTCAATAGCGTCAAGGAGCGGCCTCGGCGCTGGATTCATTCGTATCACTCGACGCACTCCTTCGATGTCTTCCTCACCATCAATCAGCGCGTCCATCAATCTCCGCGCCGCGGCGCCGCGACCATCGTCGTCGCGCTCGGTGCTCTCGTCACCGTCTCGTCGAGCGCGCGGTCTCGACGCCCGCGAGGACGAGAGAGGCGCCGCGCGCGCGCGCCGGACCGCGGACGCGCGATTCGACGACGAATAAACGTCTCGCGCCCGCATGTGAACGATCTCGATCCATCAACGGAGCATCGCCCGCCGGACGTCTCGACTCGAGCGCCGAGGCTTCAACTGTCGATGCGCGTCCCCAGTATGCGCCGGCGAACGACGATCGGGGCGGCGCGACGAGTGGGACGCGGCGACGATGCGCGGTAGAGAGTCGGCGGGCGCGATCGTCGTCGCGACCGCGCGCGAGATGAAGGAAGAGCCGGAGGACGACACGTGCTCGGAGGATGACGAGTTCGAGGAGGAGGTTCTGCGAGAACTCGCGGCGCAGGCGCGCGCGGTGAAGCGCGAACGCGAGGCGGACGTCGAGGGTGACGCGGAAGAGATAGAACGAGGTGGTCGTCCACAGAAATCGGCCAGAGTCGACTCAGAGGTGGATCCATCTATGACGTGCGCGGTCGCGGGAGCGTTTTCGCGTCTGCCGGAAGACGTCGTATCTTTGATACTTCGGAGACTGGCACCGAACGAATTGGTTTCGCTCGCGATGACGTGTAAATTCTTTTCCAAGAGGTGCGATCAGGATTTCTTGTGGCGGCAGTGTTTCATCGAGCGATTCGGGAACACGAAACAAGCTCGACAAACAAACGTGAAGAGACTTTATTTCGCGGCTGATATGCGCGAAATAGACAGAGAAACGCGACAAGCGCCCAAAGGTTTTGAGAAAATATGTGGTGAGGCTTTTGCGGCTAAGCGATCGCAAGTCTGTGCGAATCTTGCCCCGATGAGTGGAGGCACCCCAATGTATCTCGCCGCAGTAGAGTGGAAGGGTCGTCGCAAATTCGTCGCAGAGGAGGGACATTTATGCAGTCGTCGAGCTGGATGTTCGTACCACGAGCTACCCGGAAAAGTTTTCGTGTGCGAAAAGACTGGAAATATTCACGTGTGCGATGAGACTTGCGCGCACAGGTACCTCGACTCAGACTTGGGGACTGAGATTTGCGAAATCAGCAGTGCGTCGTTTGACGTTCTTCAAGATGAGGAAGAAGACGATGAGGCAATCGCCGAACAGGATCAGCATTACTTTGAAAAGGGATACTTTGGACGCGCTTTCGAAGTGGGCTACGGCTGTGATAACGAGAACGAGCTCCCTTGGAGCTCTTGAGACTCGCAGAGTCAAGTGTCCATTGCGCCGAGTTGAGCTCCGGATAACAGACGACTCTGTAGCGCGCGTGCCCTATAGATAGAAGACTAGCATTAGCCATAGACGTGTGAAAAGGACTGCAAAAAATATTTTCATTCGAGATCACGATCTATGACTCCGTTTCCATCGTCCTCCTGGCGCCCGTCGACGCGAAACTACTTTGGCCAGAGGAAAAAATTTGAACCCACATCGCCAGACGCCCACGCGTGCATGCGAGCGAGGACGTTGCACGTTCCCGTTTCCCTCATCCGCAGTCGCCCCTTACTCTCCTCGCCGGCAATCATGACCAAGGAACGTTCGATCACGAGCTTCTTCAAGCCCGTCAACGCGCGTCCGCGCGACGGCGACGACGCCAAGGCCGAAATCGTGCCGCTCAAAAAGTTGAAGGAGAACATGCCGATGCTCGAAGTCCAAGACGGTGATGAAGTCAAGACTGCGGAAAAGTGCGGTGGTGCCTACGCTGATTTGTTGAAGGACGAGCAGTGGCGCAAGATCTTATCGTCGGAATTCAAAAAGCCGTACTGGGAAAGGTTGGAAAAGTTTTTAGAGAGCGAAGACAAGGCGCGTGCGAAAGTATTCCCACCCAAGGAGCACGTGTTCAGGGCGTTCGATTCGTGCTCGATGGAGGAGGTCAAGGTGGTGATTATCGGACAGGATCCTTATCATGACGACGGTCAAGCGATGGGGCTTTGCTTCTCCGTCCCTAAGGGGGTGAAAGTACCGTCGAGCCTACATAATATTTACAAGGAGCTCCACGCAGACTTAAACTGCAAAGTGCCTACCCACGGAGACTTGAGCCAATGGGCGAAACAAGGAGTCTTTTTACTCAACGCGAGTCTCACCGTGCGTGCACACGCTGCGAACTCGCATTCGAAGAAGGGTTGGGAAAATTTCACAGATGCCGCGATTTGCGAGATCGCAAAAAAGAGAAGAGGTTTGGTATTTTTGCTTTGGGGTAAGAATGCCCAAGAGAAGGAAAAGTTGATTTCCAAGGCGAACGATCATCTTATTTTGAAGTGTCCTCATCCGTCCGGATTGTCAGCACACCGGGGGTTCTTCGGATCCAGACACTTTTCTCAGTGTAACAAATTTATCGAGGCGAATGGAGGCACTCCCATCGACTGGCAGATCGATGGACCGTTCAGGTCGGTCGCCCCGAAAAAGTAATACGATTTGCTGGCGCTAAATTCCGTTGTTGTTTATACTCTACAAAAGTTCTATTAAACAATTCTTTCGACCACACTATTTAGTTTGAGTGATACATCCACTACCTGCTTTTCCCAAGCATCCATGGGCTCGGTTTCGCTCGCAAAGTACATGTACTGGTCAACCTGATCGATATGTCCGAGCAACCTCCCGTCTGAGATTAGCTTTGCCGCCATTTTTTCTGCTTGAACGGCGCTGACTCCCAAAAGTGCACCGAGCTGAGTGAATCCAATGTTTTCGTACACTTTGCTCATGCTCACGATATTGTGCTCCATCATCGCCCGCTGAAGAGCTGATAACCCATCCGCACGAACTTCTATGTGATGCGGACTCAAAAGCGGCGCTATATCTCGCACTTCATGGGCACGTAAAACGCGATTGAGGTAGATCTTTTCAAGCAAAGGAAAGATTGGAGATTCCTTCGAGCGAAAGGCCTTGTACACATTCTGAAGTAGTCTCGTTCTTTGAGATCCTGAGGGTGCGAGAATCAAGCAAATAGCGGAGCGAACGATCGATGGGGGGTCATCTGCTATTATCTCTTCCATGCCCCATTCAACATATCTGCTTTTATCAAGCTGCACCGCTTGATCAAGTGCAACTTGCTCCAGTCGGTGCATTTCAAAGTAACGCGTCGCGGCATCCATGAATTTTCCAGTCTGATCCAAGATCTTAGCCAAACTTGCATGATAAAAGTGTAACAAATCGTTCCTTCTTAACTCTTCGGGAATCTGCCATAAAATTGGGAGCGTTTTGTTGATGTGCGACTCTGCATTACCCAAGTCACCGGCGAACACGCAAGCAACTGCGGTGATGAGTGTTATTTCTAATTTGTACAAGTTATATTCTGATTTTGAACCAGTTGTCGGCTGAAAATGAATTTCTGAGAGAACCGCTGCAGATTCTGACCAGTTACCCTCCTCTACGCCCAATCTCTTGGCTAAAGAAACACGAACAGGCAAAACGCATTCCTCGAACGAGGCTATTCTTGGCTGCGTCTTGCGTAAAATCGTATCAGCTAGCAGTTTGTGCGCAGCGAAATCCAGATCTGCGAATCCCTTCGACATTTGTCTGATGATTTCCTTCGATATCGCGAGCGGAACATTGTCCGAGACGACTGTCACCGAACGAAATATTCGCGTCAGTCTCGCCGTCTCTTCAACCAACCGGAATCCAACCCCGGGGCGCGTGCGTCGCGTCATCCACGCGACGCGAGTCCGCGCGGAACGAACGTCAAAGTCATCGATACGCGCGCGACGAGACGGATCGGTACGCACTGTGATCCACGAAGGCTTCCAAGCCATCGGACGTCGTTCCCACGACCACCTCTTTCGCCAACTTTTCATACTCGTGGAGCCGGTGCGACTGGTCCTGCTCGAGCGTGATCGCCCGCAGACGTTCGTCCAATGACGACATCTCTCTTCTCTCGTGTGGACGATCGTCGATCGAGGGAAGACGCGCGAGAGGTCGTCGGCCAAGTTATGACGTCGAATTTGGTCGAGTCGAAAGTCGGATGTGTCCCACCCGGCGACAGTGCGCGGCGCACGAGGGCAGACGCGAGACCACGGAGCGCTGAGGCGGAGCGTGGGTCGATCTCTCGATGCCTCGAGCGCCTCGTCGTCCGCTCGCATCGGTGCACGCGGCGAATCGAGGGTACGATGCTTCGTGTTCGTTTGAAGCCGCGGCCCGGCCGAGGCAGCGTAAACGTGAATCGGAGTTCGACGGGCCGAGGTATCGCGCGCGAAGGTCGCGCTTGGGATGGAGGATGGTGTTTGCGTCGTTCTTCGCGTGCGCGGTCGTCGTGGGAGCCATGATGAGGGGCATTCAGTTCGCAGACGCCGGCAACGCGTTCGTGCGGCAAGTCGCCGTGGGAGACCTCGGGTTCACAGGGACTGCGGGACCACCGGGTAGGAGCGGCCATGCGGCCGTCGTGACGGATGAATCAGAAATGTTCATCTTTGGTGGACGAGCCTCCAGTTCGAACGGTGATTTCTTGAACGATATGTGGCTGTACGATTGGAACACGGGGTCGTGGGTGGCGTACACGCCGAATGAACTTCTGTGTGACCAGTGTTCGACTTGTCAAGAAACCGGAACGACATGCTATGACTGGACTGGGTTGAGACCTTACAGTAGTCCTAAATTAGCAGAAGGAAAAAACAGGCGAGAGCGTTTGATACCGAGCGGAAGAGCTGATCATTCAATGGTTCTTGTGCTCAACCGGGAGACCGGGAAGCGAGACACCATAGTCATGTTTGGTGGCGTGAGCATCGATTGCCAAGACTATTGTGACGACGTGTGGCACTACAACATTCCGAACAATAAATGGACCAAACGAACGTTTACAAATTCGGATGATCGTCCCGTGAGGAGATGGAAACATGCTATGACAGACTACTATGATGGGATGTTCATGTTCGGAGGTCACTCGCAGCGATTGCTGCTGAACACCACAGCGGCCACTTTAGCGAATCTAAGCAGTGACGAAGCGTTTTACTATGACACAGATGCAGATTACGATTCCACTAGACCACTTTTCATGGCAGACTTGTGGCTTTACAATGCAACGGATCGTAGATGGGAATACATAAATCCAAGCTGCACGACGTGCGATGCGAATGGTGTAGAAGCTGACGGAACAGGTGAACTCGACTTGGACGGACCTCGGGGGCGGATAAAAGCGAGTATGATCACCTACCAGGACTCGCTCTATGTGTTCGGTGGATATGCTTACGGTGGAGACTCGAACTTCCAACAACTTTATCCAGTGCCGTCTGAGTGCACGGGGAGCGGTGATACCTGCCTTCCACGGGAGCAGTTTTATGCATCCCTGGAAACCAAATTCTTTCTAAATGATCTCTGGAGATACGATATTTTATTGAAGAGTTGGATAGAGCTAAAGAGTCCTGAAGCCTATAGTCAAAGACCAACCCCGAGGTACGGCCACACTGCAACTGTGATACAAAAAGATGAAGACGCCATTATGCTCGTTCACGGGGGACGCACATGGGAAGACGAGATTGGGGATGTATGGCAATACAACTTTTCATCGAACGTATGGACTTCGCTAGAACCTGAGGGAGAAATCCCATCGCGACGATTTGGATCAATCATGGTCCCTGTTGGTCAATCTTCAACATTCAGAACAGGTTCTACACGTCAGGCTGGACGAGCCTTGATATTCGGAGGATTCGGTTGCTTGAAAGGCAAGTCCTACATCGAAGCTACAACTTCTTTAGCCGATGCACTGGCCACGCAACAATCAGGTACAGCGGGTAGAACATACGTGAATGACGAGACTGGAGAGGTCGTGAATTGGGCGAACAAGTACAGCGTTTCGAAGGATGGCAAACTTGTAGTCAACGCAAGAACTCTGGAAAGCGCTGGAGATCCAGCGTTCCGTGCCGTTGAGGATGGAACGACGCAGGTACAAACTGTCACTGGATACGGGGAAGTCATTTGTACTGAGACGCTCAGCGATCTCTGGCAATATCTACCAGATGAATGTCCGAATGACTGTAGTCGAAGTGGAACTTGCAGGTTCAATACGTGCATCTGTTCAACTGGATTTTATGGTAAAGATTGTTCACAACCCATGTGTCCAAGCTCGAGCTGTGCATTTGATCACATCGGTCGTGAAATGATCTGTCAACATTGCAATGGCCGAGGTAGATGCGTCGATGGTACCTGTATTGAGTGTGAATTCCCATACGTCGGCGAGAGCTGTGAGAGAGTCGGTCTCTGTAAGACGTGTGACTGCTACATCGAACATAACGAGCCTGTGCCGGAAAATTTGGACTGTGGTTTTGAAGAGAGGTTATGTGTGAATAATCCATCTACGTCCACTACGCAAGAGTGTTCAGGTAACGGCTATTGTGTGAACGGAGAATGCCAGTGTTTTCCTGGATTCACTGATAGCATGGTAGTTACTCGGGTAGCTGACGTTCGTTTCCCCGCGAACGTCATAAACGGCAGAGTCACTCCGGCACCAGAATGCGGTTACGATGAAACAGCTGCAAATAAATATAATCCTGCATTCATTACGGATGAATGCGTACCGACGTATTACGCAGACTGTGGCGACTTTCTGTACATGATGGCAAGTTCGCGATGTTCACAAATATTCGTAGCTCTCCTTGCGGCGGCGATTTCATTTGAAGCCCTCATCAAGTTGTAAAAGAAAGCTTAGAACGTAGAATGAGATTACAGAGCAACGCATCATTCATGAGCATTAGATTTTCATCGGTTCGACAACCTCTCGGTGCCTGTTGGGCTGGAGTCAAGCTGTCCTCACTGTGGGTTCGCCGTGATCACCCTCCGGACGTAGTTCTGCGACGCATCGACGCATTGAATTTGATCGCTGTCGTCTTCATCGGCGTGGAGCGGGGTTCCTATAGTGAATTCGCTCGAGAGGATGTCGAGAGAAGCTCGCGCTTCAACGTCCGACGATGCGGCGGTTCCGGAGCAACTGCTCGTCGAAGAGCTCATTTTATCCCAGTCCGGTGGGAAGAACTGTCGCTCGGTGGATATACAGGCTATATCGCGTCGCGTTCAAAGAATCAAGCGGATCGTTCGTGCAGACATAGCGAGTACGATTTGCGGAGAGCAGGAGGAGAGGCTTGCACAAGCAGCTCTGCATCTTTGGCGAGCAAAGATGCACGTGCAACTGTCAAACCTTTACTCTGAAAAGTCATGGGATGGGATGAAATTTCCGCGCAAATATTTTCTGAAGTACAGAGGTTTTGGACCGATGCATGAACGAAGTGATCTGGTGCACTTCAGAAAACTCTTCTTGCAGTGTGCTTTGCCGAGTGCCGAACGTGCTTGTGACTTGGCCCCGTTTTCATACGAGTGCGTGATGCTAAAGGCGTGTATTCTGTGTCTTCTTATTGGTTTCGGTGGCTACATGAGTGAAACTCATTGCGAGAAGGCCCTGGTGACATGTCGGCGTGCCATGACGTTGCACCGCATGCCTCAAATTGCTGATGACAGGGAACGAGCTATCCTTTACAACTCTGCACAAGACAGAACGTCAGCAGATGCGAGCGTGGGTGCACGTTCTGATACTTGTATGGGATCGCTGTGGGATATGGCTATTTTTGCGGCGCATTTGGTCGCTGAAAAGCGTGGCGGCTGGGACGCCGACACACTCTGGGCGGACAGACACACGACTACTTCGCCTGTTGACACCAGCACGCGCAAATTTTGTATCAACGAACTTCCGATAGACTCGCTGGAAGAACTCGTCGCCTGGAATATGTGGGGAAGTAAGTGGCCGGGATTGGAAGATAAAGACGCTCTCCAGGACATTTTAACAACAAGTGCCGATAGTCAGTAGCAAATAGAAAATTAATTGTAATTAATTAGAACTGCGTCTCTGTATTCCAATTTCTTCGAATTCGCCGACTAAATCAGAACGCAACAGTCAACGTGCGTGCAATGCACATGCTACTCAAAAAATTGATTTCGAATTCTTTCGAACGATTGAAAATTCGCAGATTCCGAAATTATAGCTAGAGTCGAATTAAATTAATTATCTTGTCCTTCCTCCAACACGGGCAGTACACGTCCAGCGATCGCTCTCCCGTCAAGTATCACGGAAGATTTAAGAATATTTTGTTTTGTTTTGGCACCACGACAAAGGCATGTTCTTCAACGTGCTCGCCGTACTGATGGTTTGAGTCGAGGATGCTGGGCGTCGTACGTTATGATGTATGAATTATTATTTCGCGGGATGAGAAATATGTTTAATCGTCTGCAAATGTATGAAGACAGTAGTTGATTCGCCACGATGACATGAGAATGAATGTGCGACGAAAATGTTTGTTTTAATGGATAATCAAGCAATTCATGAAAATTATTTATTAAATTATTTTCTAACAGCACCAGGAGTATCATAATTCTCCATGAACCACTTCACAGTCGTGGCCATGGCTTCATCGAACGGAGTAAACTTAAAATCAGGAAGGTATTTGCGAAGTTTAGCGTTGTTCGCAGTCTTCTTAAATTGCCCGTCAGCCTGTTTTCGAATCATCTGTCAGTATTTAATTATTTTTAATTTAAGAAAGCAACGCACCTTAGAAGTGTCAAAGTTGACCTCTCCCTGGAAGTCAAGCGCCTTCGCGACTGATCGTGCGACATCCGCGATGCTAACTTCTTCTTCTTCACCGACTTTTACGATAAAAAGCACGCGTTGTCAGTCAAGCAGTCGAGCAAATAAAAATAATTAAAACTCGCATCACGCGGTTGGAATCACAATAAACGCTCTCTGACGCACCTGAAAGAATGATGGGATCGGCCTCTTCGTACTCACGCATCGTCCAAATCATCAGCTTGGCGAGATCGGTGGAAAAGATGAACTGTCTCAACGGTTTCCCAGATCCCCAGATGGTGAAAGGTTCACCCTTTTGCTTGCACAGGTAACCGCGGTGAATCAAGCCAGGGATAACGTGGCTGTCGTCGAGGTGAAAGTTGTCGTGCTTCCCGAAGATATTCGTCGGAATGACCGCAGTGAAGTTGCAACCATGTTGCGCCTTGTACATGCGGTTTTGGACGTCCACCATACGCTTCGCGTACGCGTAGCCTTCGTTGGAGAAGTGCGGCGGGCCGTTGTGAATCATGGTTTCATCGATGGGAAACGTCGTCTTGTCGGGAAAGATGCAGGTCGACAGGCAAGACACGAGCTTCTTGACACCTAAGATGTGTGGAAAGATGAACGTCAGTGTTCCATAGCCCGCGCTTCGAGTACCGATACGAACCTCGTTTATGGCACTCTTGGAAGATGTTGTCGTTCATTGCGATGTTATTCCTCCAAAACTCCACCTTGTATTTCTAGTGCACGTAACAAGCAGTCATCGGTCAGTCAATCTCCATCATCGCGGTCACGGCCTGAAGCGATCGTTGTCGAAATTAAACGTTCTTAAGCTTCGCCACGCACCATGTTCGCGAACAAACCGCCAACTTGAGCCGCAAGATGAATGACGTGCGTCGGCTGGTACTTGTCAAACATAGCAGCCGTGGAAACCGGATCACACAAGTTCGCATCCTGCGCGAGAGGGATGAAATCATCGGTCAGTGACGCTCTCTTTCGCTCCACCCTTCCTCTACGCGCGTGCGTGCGGTGTCCGACGCGCTTCGCCTCCGGAACGCTTTTTCCGGACGGTCACATCTCCACACTCGTGCTCCATCTTCTCCCCGAGCCTCGGTCATCGTCGCACCTTGGAAGAGGCGAAAATCCACTCCTCGTCCTCGGGCTTGGTCTCCTCGATCACTTCGCGAATAGCGCTCCCGACGAGACCGCTCCCGCCGGTGACCAGCACGACCTTCTTCTCACCCATCTCCTTCGACCAGAGTCTCCCTCTGGAGGGTCGAGACGTTCGGATCTTCGTCGTACCCCATCCACTGGAGTCACGAACCTTCACGTGAGGGACTCCGAGCTCTCGAGCCGAGCCGAGGCGAGCCGCAGTTCGAGGACGCGCGACGACGCGACGCGACGCGACGTGGCGTGACGTTCGCGCGTCATGGGCGACGTCGGCGAGGACGAGGTGAGGACGACGACGACGACGACGACGACGGGCGGGGCGAAGTCGTTCGGGTTTAAGAAGCGGGGCGCGGGGGCGAGAGCAAACGTGCGAAAACGTCCAGCGGCGTCTTCGTCGGATGAGGAAGACGGCGACGACGGACGAGGTGGGAACGCCGGGGAAGACGCGGACTCGAGCGGGCGTAAAAAGCGAAGCGCGGGTCTGGTCGCGTCCTCGCGCGATGCAAAGGCGAAATACGAGAGGTTTGCTTTCGAAGGCACGAAAACTGTGAATTCGCGCGGTGACATGGGCGCGACGGCTGAGCTCGAGATTGACACTCACAAGGACATGGATGGACGAGCGATGCGTGAACAAGTGTTGAAGCACGCCGTGGACCGTGCAGACGGATTTGAAGATGATAAAGTGTACCGAGGAGCGAACGCATACGTAGACTATAGAGCAGGATTTAGACGCGAACAAACCATCGCGAGCGAAAAAGGTCGAGGAGCGCATGGACCGATGCGAGCTGCGACGAATATACGTTCGACGTTTGTGATGGATTACAAACCTGATATTTGCAAAGATTACAAGCAGACTGGTTTTTGCGGATGGGGAGACGCTTGCAAGTTTTTGCACGACAGAGGTGACTACAAACAAGGTTGGCAGCTCGACCGAGACTGGGAGCTCAAAGAAAAAGCTCGCAAGGCAGCCGAGGCACGCATGGCGAAATTGGGCGAAGACGGCGACGCGGAGGAATCAGACGAAGAGATAGAGGACGATTTGCCCGAATCCTGTGCCATCTGTGGCACCCATTGGATGAATGCCAAATTTCCAGTCGTGACGACGTGTGGACACTACTTCTGCGAACGATGCGCGCTGCAGCATAACGGCAAGGAAAACACGTGCTTTCAATGCGGAAAGGACACGGGTGGGACGTTTAATGCGGCAAAAGATATCTTAAAACGTGTCAAGGAGTGCAAAGCGAGCGGCAAGGCATGGGGCGTACGACGGAAGAGGGAGAAACGCACGGCGGACCAAGCCGCGTCAAACGCCGCGGGATGGGTTCTCGGGTGAGCCGTGTGTACGATACGATAGATGTAGATGCGTTGTCCATAATGAATAAAATGAATGATTAAATTACATTTTCGTCGCCTCCTCGGGCGTCATCGTCACCATCTCGTTGACCGCGTGGACCTGGTCTTGGAGCTCCAACCAGATGCACTTGTACACCATGCGTTGTCTGTTCACCGAACTCTTCCCCTCGAACGCCTGGGAGACCACCTTGATGGACACGTGCTTCCCGTTCCCACTCAAATCGTTCACGTCCACCGACCGCGCCTCGAGTCCCTGCGATATTTTCTCTCGCATCTGTTCCATGAGCGCGCTCGTGATGTCGTTACCCTCCCCTCCCGTCGCGAACGTTCTCCCCCGCCGTTCGAACGCGCGTCTCGCCGCGACGCCGACGACGCGGTGATTTCCCTCTCTCACCGCCGTCATCGTCGGCACCACTCGTCTCAGCGTCGACATCGACACCCCGCGCCACATCGTCCTCGTCCTCGTCCTCGTCCTCGCGTCGTCGCGCCCCCCTCTCGCGCGCGCGCACCTCCCGGTCCGGTCCCATTCGGACACGAACCAACCGTTTTTTACGAGTAAGGAAGGCGCCGTGGGTCCACCATGACTTGTAGTTAAAGAAGTAAAGTTCTATGTATTTCAAACACTCATCCCTCAACCCCTCAACCCTACCGGTCCACGCTCGACCTCCCCGATCGCGGTGTCGGTGCGTTTTCATTTTCCTTCGTCGTCGTCGTCTCGTCGTCTCGTCGTCTCGTCGTCTCGTCGTCTCGTCCCCATCGATCGTCGACCGGATGTCGACCGGGCGAACGCGCGCGGTGGTGAAGCCATCGACGGTGGCTCGAGGGGAGAGACGGAGACGAGCGAGCGTCGGGAGAAAAGGGTCGTCGAGTCGACGCGCGGTGGCGACGCGGGATGACGACGGCGTCGATGAGGTGCGGTATCACTCGTGGCGAGGACATCGAGTGGGATATCGCACCAACGGCGAGAGTGGGGCGGCCGTGGTGTTGATTCACGGTTTTGGGGTGTCGAGTTATCAGTTTCGAGAAAATTTGGAGGCGTTGGGGGCGAATCATCGCGTTTTCGCGTTGGATTTGGTCGGGTTTGGGTCGTCGTCGCAACCGGATGCAGAGTACAAGATGGAATTTTGGCGAGACCAAGTGATCGATTTCGTGGAAAACGTCGTCGGTGAGCCCGCTGTTCTCGTCGGTAATTCTATTGGTTCGTTGACCGCGGTCCACGTGGCCGCGGAGTCGCCCGGATCTACGAAAGGTATCGCGTTGGTCAACTGCGCCGGCGGAATGAACAACAAAGTGAAACGCTTGGACGGCGACTTCGATGGGTACGGGTTTCAATACAAATTGATCGTTCCCATCTTCAGCGCGGTCCTAGCCTTGATCGATACCGTGCTGAAAATCGAACCCATCGCGAAACCACTGTTTGATAACGTGAGAGGCGAAGAAAACGTTCGAGGAGCGTTGGCGAACGTCTACATGGATCCCAGTCGCGTAGACGATGGACTGGTGCGCTCAATTTGCGATGCTGCGAGTCGAGAGGGCGCTTTCAAGGCGTTCGTAAATATTCTCACGGGGCCGGCGGGGCCGCGACCGGAGGAGCTGATGCCTAGCGTGTCTTGCCCAATGCTCATCATGTGGGGGACGAAGGACACCATCACGCCTCTCAATTTCCCGCTGGGTCAATATTTTTATAACCTGCCAAAAAGTCGGGAGTTCAGAACGGATTTCGTGCAGTTTGACGGAGAGGGACACTGCGTCCAAGACGATAATCCGAGACTCGTCAACGATGCCCTCAACGATTGGGTCGCAACCTTAAACTAACGCGCTGTTGTTATTATTCATTCGTACACTCGTCTGTAATCGCTCGTCGTCGTCTACTACCCCAACACAATGATATCCACGTCATCGTGCGCGCCCTGTAAGAGCATCTCCCCCTCGAACGTTATCTTCTTCCTCTTTTTCGCCGCCCGCAGCGTTCCGTTCAACGCTTCAAAGATGTTCGCGCACTGTTCGTCTCGAACCAACAGTCCAAACTTCACCACCACGCCTCGATCCTCCATCGTTCCGAGCCTGCGACACTCGCGCACGAGGGCGTCCACCTCGGCCTCGACATCCATCGGAACGACGCGTCGCTCGAACCCTCGATCGATCGAGCGCCGTCGACTCTCGAAAACAGTCACCTCACGCACGCGCAATCACTCATCATTCGCATCCAACGACCCGAACGAGGTGCCGATGATAGTTTTACGGTTCATGACTCGTCGACGGGAGGACCCCGAGCGCCTCCGCGTCCGCACACGTGGCGACGTGGCATCGGTCTCGCGCGCGACGCGCACAGAGGGACGCGAGGAGGGACCCGCGAGCGTGGTCGCGGAGGCGATGGACGTCGGAAGAGAGGACGACGCGCGTCGAGAGGGCGGTGCGCGTGGGGACGCGCGGGACGGAGACCGCGCGAGAGGCTGCGATGTGAGCGGTCGAGACGGACGAATGGAGGCGAGCGCTCGCTCGTCGTCGAGCGCGCGCGCGGACGAGGGGAACTGGAACACGGCGGAGTTGCATCGGAGACTCGTGGACCTGAACATTCACGCGTCTACGTCGGGATCGAGCGATCGAGAGAGTCGAGGGATGGACGGCGGGTCGACGAGCGAGCCTTCGGGGACGTCGAGCGGAACTCCCACGGGGGTGCTTCCGACGAAGCACACGTCAAAGATGACGACGAAAGAAGTGAAACTCGGTGCTCGTAGCTTTGATTCCTTGAATGAGTACATTTTGATCAAGGATCTGGGGCGTGGATCGCACTCAAAGGTGAAATTAGCGATGAATCAACAGGACAATCGGCTCTACGCGGTCAAGTGGACCCACTCCAAAGTGGGGTGTTTGAAGGCGGTGCGGAAAGAGATTGCCGTTCTGAAAAAGTTGAATCATCCCAATATTCGTACGTTACACGAAGTGATCGACGATGAGTCGAAGAAGGAGCTCATCTTGGTCTTAGAGTACTGTCAACGCGGGTCGATATTCACACGGTTCAACACGGTTCCCATACAGGAACGCATATTACTGCGTTACGCTCGGGACATAGTCCTCGGTTTGGATTATCTTCATTCGTTGCACATTGCTCATATGGATCTTAAACCGGAGAATATGCTTTTATGCGCAGATGGTGAAGTGAAGTTGGCGGACTTTGGGGTGAGTTTCATCCACGACTTGGTGGCTTCGGATGGAGTCGAGAAACGTCTCGTCGGAACACCTGCTTTCGTAGCCCCAGATTGCTTGGATGAATCCGGTTACGATCCTTTCAAAGCAGACATATGGTCACTTGGCGTGTGTTTTTACTCGATGGCCACGGCGAGGGTACCATTCACAGGTAAGTGTGTGCATCAGATTGTCGCCAACGCGCGCAGTCAAGACGTCGATTTCCCAGATACTCAGAAGTTGTCGGAGACTTTCGAAGATCTACTTCGAAAGATGTTGTGTGTTGATGCTACAAATCGTCTCACGATCGCCGAAGTGATGCAGCATCCTTGGATCACGCGGGACGGCAAGGAACCACTTGCCCGTCCGCTCACCGAGTTGCCGCACGCCATGGTGGAAATCACAGAGGAAGAAATCGCTAGCGCTATCAGAACTGATCCGCTCGCTGCTTTACTACAACCTGCATTTTCATTGGTAGAATTCAGTGATGGTGAGATTCTCATGCACAAAGGAGCGATTGGAGAGGTGATGTACTTCATCAATGAGGGATATTGCGAAGTACTGATAGACGCAGTCGGAGTCGACTTGGACACGATCGATCAAGAGAAGGAGTCAGACGTTCTCGTTGTGCGTGAAGCGGGAGAAATAGTCGGTGAAATCGCATTTTTGAAAGCAATGCAAGGTATACGAGAGAAGTCACTCGCCCACGGATACCGCACTGCGACCGTGCGGGCAAAGGGTCCGGTCAAGTGCCTCGCCGTCACCGTTAAAGACATGTTGTCGGCACTCGGCAAGGACGAACCCTCGCGAGTTCGGGTCGTGCGTAGCGCTAGCTTCAAACTAGAACAAAACGAAGAAGTCCGGCTTCAGCTTAACGTCAACTCTCAAAAGAATGTTGGCGCTAATGAGATCGAAGAAAAGGCGCCATTCAATCCGTCGCGCGCAGTCAAAGTCCTGTACGCTGAGGACAGCATGCCTACGCAGATGATTGTCAAAGCCTTTTTCAGAAAAATTGGTCACGTCGAAGTCACGATCGCAGCGGATGGTAAAAAGGCGTTGGGCGCACACGCGAACCCTGAAAATAATTTCGATTTGATTCTCATGGATTGCCAGATGCCCATCATGGACGGGTTTGAAGCTACGCAAAAAATTCGTTCACTCGCACCACCGAAATCGTTGATACCGATCATTGGCGTTTCTTCAGGGATAGAAGGAATAAGTGACGAGTGTTTGCAAGCTGGGATGAACGACTTCACTCCGAAACCGTTGAATGTCCAGAAGTTGGTCGACATGATGAAAAACAATCTCCCTGAACTGTTCATCGACGCGCGCGAAGAATGAAAGTGACACAGAATGGGTTCGAATCACGGCGTCAAGACGGAAACTATTATACAACAAATTGTAATTATTATTGAGCGCACGCTATCAAATCAACTATCACGGATGAACTATTTCAAGCGCTCTTCCTCCCGCTCGCTTTTCTCGGCATCGTCAACGCAGCGGCAGACCAGAGCGCAGTCTCGAGCTTAGACGCGGTGAGATCTTCGGCCCCGAGTTCATCGCTACGTTGCTGCAGGGCCTTCATGAACTCTCGGTATCTTGGAAGAGAATAGCGATCTTTATCGTTGTTTCCGTTTCCAATCACGACTGCCAAAGCTTCATCCGAAAAGAAAGGAAAGCGGTCGTCGGCACACGACATGAAGGCGCTCGCCGTTGCCGGACCGCATCCTCTCAAAGCAATCAAAGGATTCATCGCATCCACCAGATCTCCTTTCCCTTTACGTCCGTCTTTACTATGCGCGAGAGCGAAGGCCTCTTTGCTCGCTCGTACGATCGTATCGTCGTCCAGCGCTCGCGCGTACTTCATCAATCCCGGACGAAACTTTCCTCTCGACAGCTTCCAATCCACCACCTTGACGTATTCATCTTTAAAGAGTCTCGCCCCAGAATCTCTCGACCCAGCCCCCTTTTCGGCGCGCGACTTCACCCTTCGAGGAAGTTCTATCCGCACGAACGCATCGAGCGCCTTCAACCGTTCGCCCCTGTTCAGCGCGTCCAGACGGGCGTCGTACGCCTCGATCGCGGTTCGCCACGCCTCGACGGACGTAGATTTCCAGAGCGTCACCGCGTTCGGGTGCGCCACCGGTGGCATGACGGCGGCTCGACCGCGGCGAGCGCGAGACGGGACGAGAGGGCACAGTGACGCGCGACGTCACTGTGCCCTCTCGTCTCGTCTCGACATGGGAGGCGCCGTGGATCGACGGGAGAGGGACACCGCGGAGACGACGAGCGCGCGAGACGGAGGGGGGAAGAAAAACCCAGCGGCGAGCTTCCTCGGCGGCGCCTCGGCGGGATTGGTGTCGAGCGCGCTCTTACAACCGTTCGAGGTTGTCAAGACGAAGATGCAGGCGGAGAAGCTCAGGGGCGCGCGAGGGATGGTCACCGTCGCGTCGAGCGTGGTGAAAAAGAACGGGGCGAAAGGTTTGTGGAGCGGTGTGAGCGCGTCGATCGTGAGGACGACGGCTGGGGCGGGCTTGTACTTTTTTCTGCTCGAACGCGTGACGAAGGAGCTCGCGTCGAGCTTTAACAGAGAAAAAGCCAGCTCATTCGAGCAATCGGCGATGACCTTCGGGGCTGGATGCTCGGCGAGAATGGTCGCGGCCGTGCTTTTGAACCCAATCACCGTGGTGAAGACTCGGATGGAGTACGCCGGTGCGGGAGGTGGGACGACGAGGGGACTGGTGTTGACGTTTGCGAACGTCGCGCGAAAAGAAGGGGCAGGGGGCTTGTTTTCAGGATTGGGTAGCACGGTCGCTCGAGACGCACCGTTTTCTGGATTAAATTTACTATTATTTACTCAGACCCGGTCTTTCATGCACGAAGTGGCGCGCATGCAGCAGCGCGAGGCGGGCGCCGTGGACACCTTCATCGCGGGGGCTCTCGCGGGAGCCGGGGCAACTTTCATCACACATCCGCCAGATGTCATTCGGACGCGTGTCCAACTCGGGCGGATGATGACGTCGGGTCAGGGCGTGGGGAAAGCGCCGGCGATTTCACTTTTGAACATCTTGAAGGAGGAGGGCATCCAAGCGCTCTGGGTTGGATCGTTACCGAGAGTGGCGCGTAGAACGCTTCAGCAGGCGATTACGTGGAGCATGTTTGATTTCGTGTCGCGATCGCTCGGGGGAAGCGACATCTTTCAGCGCTGATGATCGTAAACTTTAGGTGTGTAGCAAAAGCTGTGATGTAGCATAAATTAAAAGCCTCTTCAAATATCGATGAACAAATTCGCCCTGACGACGGCGTCGAGGGGCATTCGAAGACGCCACTCACGACTCTTCTTGTTCATACCCATTCCCTTTTTCGCCGGACGATTCGCCGGCACGTCCGCGAGCTTCCACTCCACCTCCGAATCCGTGATATCCGTGATCTCCATCGTTTTCGTCACGTTCGCTTCGGAGTCCGGATCTTCCGCCTCTCCCTTGTACGTGACGTCCATGACGAGCTCGCGAAAACGCTTCAAGTCGCCGGGCACTCGCAGCTTTCTCGTCGCCCCTGGGCTCGCCACCTCCACCGCGACGTCGTCCGGAAACCCACGCTCGTCTAAGATCGCGTTGTGCGCGCGCACGATGGTCGTCAACTCATCCAGCGTCGGCGATCCAAACTTATCCTTCAACTTATCCACGCTCACCAAGACGCGCCGACGCGCCGGGTTCACGCGAAACGAGAAAATATCATACTCACCCCTCAAACCGTCCCCCTCGAGCGCCTGTCGAAGGGCATCCAGCGCCATCTCCCCGTACTCCGTCCCCGCGGTATCGATCGAGTCTCCATCCTCCTCGCTCTCCTCGTCCGCGCGCACTTCCTCCTCGACGTCAAAGTCCTCGTCGAGCGCCGTCTCGGCGTCGACGTCGACGTCCGTCTTCGATTTCCCTCGATTCTCCGACGATTTCCCCGCGAACGCGCGCGCACACCTCCGCGCGAACGCGAATTCTCTCCCGCGTCCTCCTCGTCCTCGCATCGCGCGCCTCGTCGTCGTCGTCGTCGTCGTCGTCGTCGTCGTCATCGGCATCGCCGCCGCCGTCCCCGTCATCCGTCTCGTCGTCGTCCCGCTCGTCCCGCGCCTCACCGTCGTCGTCGCCATCGACGCCGCGACTCGCACCATCGTTCTCACCGTCGTCATCCCTCTCGCGTCCTCGTCGACGCCTCTCTCTCTCTCTCTCTCGTCCCGCGCCGCGGTGTCGCGCGCCGGTCGTTCGTTCGTTTTCGTACATGCATGAATGCGCGCGCGCGCGACGGTGGAACGCGCGAACGAAGGCAAAGGAACGACCGCGCGTCGATGGATGCATGGATGCATGGATGCATCGATCGATCGATCGATCGAGACGGTGCGCGAGGTTCGGAACGGCACGGAACGGATGGGTTGAAATTTCAATTTTTTCAATTTTTGGGCGACAGACGACGACGCGACGACGACGCGACGCGACGCGACGCGCGACGACGACGGGAGAGACGATCGAGTCGTGCCTCGACTTGACTCGCGTCGCGTCGACTCGAACCGCATCGACTCGAACCGCATCGAGCGCGACGACGACGAGACGCGAAGAGGATGGGAGACGACGAGGGGACGCGCGCGAGAGGCGTCGGGGGACGGTGTCGATCGATCCTGCGCGCGGCGAGCGATGCGTTGACGCGGTGTGAGACGCGGTTGAACGAGGTGAACGAGAAGTACACGTTCGAGCTGTGCCCAGAGTATAGGTTGAAGGTGAACAAGACGATCGGGACGACGCGGGTCGGGATGACGTTCGACGCGAGAGAGCGGAGGTATCGAGTGGCGGTGAAGCGAGCGGGATCGATGAAAGGGGAGGATGAGAGCGAGAGAGAAGATGATGTGCCGTTGTTTTGGAGAGCGATGAATAAATTGGTGCTGGATCCAGAGGAGAAGAGGATTGAATTGTATAGTCGACGCGTCGATTACGGACCGTTGTCGCTTCGAGGCGTCGGCGAGTACAACGCCACCGATGGTGAGTGGGGATTGCGATGGCAGTTGCAGACGTTTCAGAAGGAGAAAAAACGCTTGCGATCGGCCGAGTACGAACTCAACGATCGGGTGCGAGGGTGCTTGCGTTGGGACGTGCAGAGCGTCGCGCCGGAGGTGGAGGGCGCGGTGGGTTCCAAGGAGAAGTTTTCGTTCGACGTCGACGTCGGCTCGTATCACGTGACGGTGCCTAGACTCGAGATGAAGGTTGACTTGTAAAATTTATGTGCTTGCGTGATATGATCGTTACATCTAAACCTAATAAAGAAAGCTAATAACTCACCCGAAGAGCGTCTTGAACGCCACGTTTCCGCTCATGTCGTCGTGCTTGTAACCGCATCCGTCAAGACACTTTTCAAAGTCTTCTCGCTCCTCCTCGGGAACTTGCACGCCGAAGAGGACTTGTCCGACGCGGCCACCGTCGTTACGGTAGTGTGTCATGGAGATGGACCACTTGGGGCTGATAAAGTCCAAAAAGTTGCCGAGCGCGCCGGCGCGCTCGGGGATTTCAACCTTGTACAGTCTCTCATTCGGGACTTTACTTTGACCTCCAGTCATGTGACGAAGGTGGAATTGCGTCGTGGCGTCGTTCGACAAGTCAACAGTCTTGAAACCCAAGGCTTGCATTCTCGCCATGGTGTCTTGAACCGCTTGAATGTCGGAAACTTCAATCGAATACAACACTCGAGCGTCGGGCCCTTGCACGCGATATTTGAACTCGGAAATGTTGATGTCACCCACAGTCTCAACAAATCGTTTAAATTCACCATTCTTCTCAGGGATGATGCTCAATAAAGTAGCTTCTTCCTTACCACCCTGATCTGCGATCTCAGAGATGACACGAAGTCGATCAAAGTTCATGTTGGCGCCCGACGTGACGGCGACGACGTTTCCGGTGACTCCGTGCGCCGCGCAGTACGCCTTGGCTCCGGCGACCGCCACCGCGCCCGCGGGTTCGAGGATCGACCGAGTGTCGCCGAAGACATCTTTGATGGCGGCGGCGATCTGATCCGTCTTCACAGTGATGATACCGTCAATCATGTTTTGAATAATTTCAAAGCAGTCGCGACCCGGTTCGCGGACCGCGACGCCGTCCGCGAAACCGTCCACCTTGGACAGTTTGACGATCTCACCTCGAGACAAAGATATGGCCATCGCGTTCGCCCCCGCGGGTTCCACCCCGATGACTTTCACCTCGGGTCGAATGGCCTTGATGTACGCCGCCATGCCCGCTGCGAGACCTCCGCCACCAATCGGAACGAAGACGATTTCCGCCGTGGGCAACTGACGCAACACTTCGACACCGACCGTTCCTTGACCCGCGATCACGTACGGATCGTCAAAGGGCGGAATGTACGTCAAACCTTCCTCTTCGGATCGCTTCTTCGCGTACGCTTGCGTCGCGTCGTAGTTTTCACCGACCAACTCGACGACGCCTCCCAAACGACGAACCGCCTCAACTTTAATCGCCGGCGTCGTCACCGGCATCGCGATGATCGCCTTGCACCCCAACTTTTGTCCCGAGAGCGCGACGCCCTGCGCGTGATTACCCGCGGAAGACGTGATGACGCCTCTCGCTCGCTCCTCTTCCGTCAACTGTTTCATCTTATTGTACGCCCCGCGAAGCTTGAACGAAAACACCGGCTGCAAATCCTCCCGCTTGAGGTAAATGTTCGCCCCGATCCGTTCGCTCAATCTCGGCGTGAGCTCCAAGGGAGACTCGATCGCGACATCGTACACGTCCGCGGTGAGAATATTCCGCAGATACCACGCCTCGCGCGCCACGTCCGAGTCCTTCGGTTCCGGACGAAGCACCGGCCCCAACTCGCCATCCACCAACACCAACTCTTCCGGGTCCACGAGCGGAAGCTCCCCTTCCGCCGGTTCCGGTCGCACCAACGGCGCGAACACATGCGTTCGCGCGTGTCTCACCCCTCGTCCTCCGTGACCTCTTCGCGACGCCACCGTCATCGCTCGCGCGAGTCGCGTCCCCACCGCGCATCGTCCCGGCGCGGCGGCGCGCGTCGGGGACGCTCGCGCCCCGACGACGCCGCGCATGTTCGTCCCACAGCGCCTCGCGAGGACGACGGTCGAGGGTTCGTTCGTTCGCGCGCGTCCACGCGCGGGCGTCGACGCGTCGTCGTGTGAAGAGCCCGACGCTGAGGGCGGACGATCGAGCGTCGGGGCTGGAGGGGGAGCGACGGCGACGCCGAGGATGACGTTACAACGCGCGCGGAAGTCTAGTATGGTACACTCGACCGCGATGGTGGACGCGGACGAGAGTGTGGTTGCGCGGACGACGCGATCACGCGATCGGACCGCTGTGAATGTTGTTCGAACGGACGCGATATTTCGCCGGTTTGGCGGTGACGCCGTAGGCGACGGAGGCGGAGTGCCACCCCGTGCCCGGAATCTTATCTAGACGTATTCTTCTGTGAGGAACCGAGGTCCAGCGCGTGCCGAGGGCGGGTTTGAGATTACTTCCGTGATCGTCCGCCAGAGAATCTTGACCGGCGCTGACGGTGTGGTTGGTGTACAGCGCCGCCGTCTTGCGCGTCGCCGCCAAGCCTCGAAGCATGGCGGCGACGGTGGCCATGATGGTGTATCCCTGATGATGCGCCTTGGTGAGGAGCGGAGAGAGAAGCGAGGACAAAGAATCGATGACGAGCAGTCCCATCGTGGCGTGCTCTGGATTATTATCGTCCTCGCTCGCCTCTTCACCGAGCTGCGAGAGCAAGTGTAACAACGAAAAGACGTCGTGACAGCTGTGCACGGCGATCAAATTGAGCGTCTGCTTCAAATGTTGCGCCACCTCCGTCTTATCCGCGTCCTCGGTGAAGAATCCACGATGAAACTGTTTCACTCGCATCGCCGAAAACCCACCCGTGGTGTCCACGTACACCACTCGATGTCCCAACGCGGCGAAACTCGCCGCCGCGCTCAGGCACAGTTGCGTCTTTCCGCTCGCGCTCGGTCCCGCGAACTCGATCACCTGCCCTTGTCTCAACCCTCCACCGAGCAACTCATCGATAGAATCGCACCCCGTCGGTAAAATCTCCAAGAGACTCAACTGTCGCTCGATCTCCGTCCCGTTCACCGCGTTGGCGCACGTCTCCGCGTACAACTCCTCCGCCGCCGCGCGTCTCCCGCCGCCGCCACCACCACCACCGCGTCCCAGCGTCCCGTTCCCTCGTCCACCGCTCTCCGAACAACCTTCCCCACACAGCGTCTCCACCGTTCCCAGCGCTCGGCGCAACGCTCGCTCGCCCCGTCGTCGTCGCCCCTCCTCGTCCTCGTCCTCTCTCGCATCCTCCTCGCACTCGCGTTCGACCGCGCGCTCCCCGGCGTTGTCATCGTCGTCGTCGTCGTCATCGCACTCCATCGTCGAGAGACGAGACGAGACCAATCCTCGCGACGTCGACCGCGCGCGAACGAGTGCAAACGAACGTCGTCGTCGTCGTCATCATCATCATCATCATCATCACGCATTCATCGCATCGCATCCATCGTCGTTCCGTGTGTCTGTCCAAATATATGTGTGTCGTACTAGTACTGTACACTCGTATACTCGATCAATGTGCATTCAGAGTCTGCATGTCAGACCACCACCGACACGCGCACGTCGTACTGTACACTCCCGCGCGCCCGTGTGTGTGTTTTTTTTTGTCCTTCGCGTCGCGCGGTCGATCCGCGCGATCGATCGAGGCGGCGGCGGGACGGGACGGTCGCGCGGGACTCGTGGACGCGGGTGCGCGCGTCGAGCGAGGCGCTCGCGAGGATCGATCGATCGACGCGATCGAGCGCGAGAGAGAGAGCGCGCGACGATGACGCTCGTGGAGAGCGCGAGCGAGGGGGGAGGGAGCGCGAGCGCGGCGGTGACGGCGGCGTGTCGAGTCGTGGGGGTTTTGATCCACGGGGAGACGGAGCGACCGGACGAGGACGACGGTGCGGAGGAAAAAGCGCGGGAGGACGGGGAGGCGGAAAAGTTTGCGAAGGCGCTGTGCGCGAAATCGCGAGGGGAGGTGTTCGAGCAACTGGTGGCGCACGCGGAGACGCTCTTCTCGGATGGGGGCGATAAGGAGGCGAGCGGCGTGGTGGCGGTGATGGCGAATCTGGCGGGAGAGGATGCGAAGGCGGTGAAACGCGTGATGGAGTGCGTGACGGCGAGCGTGAGTGAACGTGTGGGGTTGCGGGTGCGGTGTGCGATCGCTGTGTACAACGATGCGCGCGGGGCGGACGTCGGGACCAAGCTCGAATTGTTTGAAAAGGTTGCGGCGTATTGCGTCTCGGCGGGTCAAAAAGGCGTGTTGCCGACGCTCATCGCGCACGCGGGCGATGCGAAGGCGTGGGGGAGCGATGTTAAGATTCAACGCAGGGTGCTCAAGTTGTCTGTGGATCTGCTTCGCGAGTTGGGCGACCGCGAGGAGGAGTTGTTCTCGACCATGATCAAGTATTTAGCGACTTTTGAGAACGATGCGGGAGCGGTCGGAGAGGCGGCTGAGATCGCCAAGGAGACCGCGCGCGCCTTCATCGCGTCGCCGACGATGTTCCACGGTGACTTTTTAGCGCTCAAGGGTGTGCAAGGTTTGCAATCCTCGGACGCCGCCGTCTTCAAACTGTTGTCCACCCTCCTCACCGGCTCCGTGAGCGACTATCTCGCGCTCGTCAAGTCCAGTGGGTCCGTCATCTCGGATTTGGGCTTAGATGCCGACGAGTGCATGGCGAAGATGCGCACGATGGCTTTGTCGGCGCTCGGGAAGAAGGGTGACTGCGCGTACTCTGAAATCAAGGAGGCGCTCCAGTGCGAGGAAGCCGAAGTCGAGGAGTGTGTGGTGCGAGCTGTCGGTGCGGGTGTCGTCGATGCGAAAATGGATCAAATCAACAAGCGCGTTGTCTTCACCAGATGCACCGATCGCGTGTTCAGCGGCGCCGAATGGCAAGAGCTCGGAGCGAAAATTTCGTCGTGGCGAGGAAGCATCGACGCTCTCCAACAGAGACTTTCCGCCAACTAGTCTCTTCACCATTAGTCGATTGAAATGAAATTGATATTGATCAACACAAACAGGAATCTATCAACTAACTACCTAACTTGCTATTCCCACAATAAACACACGCCATTTTTGCACGCGCTCGCGAGCGCGCCCGAGGCGCTCCACGCGCAAGTCGCCACCGCCGCGTCGTGGCCGTGAAGCGTCATCATCAAACGGCCGTCCTTCACTCGCCAAATGAATACTCCACCGTCTGCTCCACCGGAAGCGATATGCGCTCCATCCGGTGCGACACATGGATTGCTCCAATCTGTTCCCACTCGATACTTGGGCGCAGAGAAGCTCTTCACGACGTCCATCGTTCGAATATCGATAAGTTTGAGCGTGTTATCTCGACTGTTCGTCAAAATCTCGTTTTGATTCGGCATGAAGACGATGGACGTGACTGGACTCGCGTGAACGATGTTTTCTCGATCCATTCTGTTCGTGCGAATGTCCCAAATACGAACTGCTCCATCAAAGTGACTGGAGATCGCTTGCTGCTCGGTGGCGTCGTAACAGACGGAGTACACGTTACTCGGGGTCAGCATGGAACCTGTCGCGTGTCCTCGATTGAGATCCCACACTTTTATGTTTCGATCCTGGGAACACGAGATGGCGCGTTTACCGTCTATGTGGCTGATACGAGCCGACGTGACCTTTTGAGCGTGTCCTGTAAGCCTGTGCTTCACCCGACTGGTAGCGACGTCCCAAAGCTGGAGCGCGCAGTCTGTCGACGCTCCCAACACGAGAGAATCGTCGGTAGAAAACGAGACGTCCAACACAGCTCCAAGCATGCCCGACAGATCGCCGGTTCGGATGCCCGTGTTGGTGTCAAACATGGCGACGAGATTGTCCTCTCCCGCGCAGGCGACGGTGAACCCGTCGTGCGATAACGCAACGCGGTGCGTCCCACCTTTATTTCCCTGTAAAATGTGGCGCTTTTTCGAAGGTATGGCGTTGTTCATCACCATCGACATCGATAACGCCTTCATGCTCGTCGCGGAAGCCTCCGCGAGACTGTCAGCCTTGGCTGTCAACTCGGCGCTCTTCTTCTGACGCATCAAATCGTCGTAAAGATCATTCAATTCATTCATCTTTTCGGCTTCCTTCATCTTGAATTCCATCAGTCGTTTCAAGAGATCTTCGTTATCGCTCTCCAGCTTATCCACTCGTCCTATCACGGCGTTCTTGAGCGCCGTTTGCGATTCCGCCTCGTCCAGCGCTTGCGACTCCGCCTTGCGCGCGTCCGCCGCCGCCTTTTCGGCGTCTTGGACTCGTCTCTGCACGCGCTCCATGTCCCCACGAAGCGCGTCCAGCTCTCGCTCCACCTGTGCTCGAGCCATCTCTTCCTTCTCCAGCGCTTCTCGGGTTTCCATAATCTTTTGATTCGACTCGGAGCACTTCTTGTACGCCTCCGCCACCTCCGCCTCGAGCCTCGTCGCGCGTTCCTTCTCGTCAACCTTCCCTCCCGAGGACGACGCCCCCTCTCCCCGCGCGCGCGTCAGCGCCAACTCTTCCTCGAGCGAAACCGCGCGCGCTTCGCTCTCCCTCGCGCGTCTCTCCGCCTCGGCGCGACGAGTTTCGACGTCCGCGAGGCGCGCGAGCAATTCATCCTGTTCGCGGAACAAATCGCGCGCCAACGCCGTCGATCCGCGCGCCGATCGAGCGTCTCGCTCGGCGATGCGCTCGAGAACGACGTCCTCGACCGATCGCTCGGCCGGGTCCGCGACCGCGCGCGCGACGTCTCGCGCCGGGGACTCGGCGGACATCCCGAGCGCGATGCAGTGAGGAGCTCCACTCATCGACGCGCGAATCGCGCGCGCGCTCGCCCTCGAGGCTCGAGCGCGCGGTTCAGCACCGATCAACGACGACGGTACCATCATGGGCGCGCGCGAGGACGCGTCGAGCGTCGACGGTGGGTCGGAGGAGAGAAAAGATGACGACGGGACGTCAACGTCATCTTCCGTAACGACCGAAGTGCGTCGCCTGCGCCGCGCGCTTCACGACCGCGGTCGCGCGCGGACGCTCCGCGCGCGCGCGTTCGCGTACGATTTCATCTTGAAGGAACGTCTGGGGCGAGGCGTGAGCGTGAAGCGACGGTTGGTGCATGCAAAGCTGCGGGACTGTCTGCGCGCGCTCGAGACGTGGCAAAGTCGCGCGGGTCGCCTGGAGGTTGATCTCGAGCGCGCGCTCGCGGAAGACGACGCGAAATCGTTGCAAATAATTGAAGGCGACATCACGCGGGTTTTGGCGGAGTTTGAAGCGTATTTAGAGGAGAGGGAGGTTTTGGAAGATTTACCGAAGAGCGTCACCGGCGGAGACGTCTCCGTTCCTGACGCGGCGAACGAGTCTCGTTCGACGCTCGAGTTGATGCGGTGCGTGCGAGAGGATGAAAACGTCGCGGACGATGCGGTGCGTCTCGATGCCGTGTGCGAGAGACTGCGCGAGCTCGAGACCGACGATGGGTGGAGAGGAAAGTTGTTGGCGGAGGTGGACGGCGCCGCCGCAACGCACGGTTGGAGCTCGGAAAACTTCTCGTACGGATCGACGCCGTTTTCCTCGTGGATTGAGTTATTCGTGCGGTGCCCAGAACTGAAAATACGCGCACAAACGCTGGCAACCGATGGATTGGCGTACGTCGTCTTCGGAAGCAGCGCAGGGTGGCTGGTGTTTTACGGCGCGTTTGCGCTCGGCGCGTCCAGTCGCGGATTTGAAATTCTGCGCACGCTCCACGACACCGCGACGAGCGCGCGCGCAGAAATCGACCCCGAATGGAAGGACTCGGTGAACATCGAATTCAACCACGCGGACATGCTCTCCGCATCGCTGGAAAACGTCGGTTTGATCGTTCTCACGTCGCTCTGTTGGGACGACGACGTGCACGAAGCCGCGTGCGCGAAACTCGACGCGGAGCTCTTGTCCGGCGCGTTCGTGATCGATTACGGCGATAAACTCGCCGCATTCGAGTCGTTCACGACAGTCATCGATGACCCCATTCGTTTACCGGTGAGTTGGGGCGCGTCACAGCGCTTTTACATCTTCAAAAAAGTCGCCTAAGATGACATTTTCATCCTCGGCGCGTCGGCGCGCAAACAAACCGACGCGCGCGTCGAGGGACTGTTTTCCCAGGGTTGTGGGAAATGGCGACCGACACTCTTCACCCGTTCATGCGCGACGATGCGCGCGGTGAAACGTCGATGCGGGGCGATGCACCCGAGGTGACGAAGGTGACGATCGTGCTCACCACCTCACCGTGTCGTTCGCACCCGAGCACGATGCTCATCGAAGAGACGGTGTCGTCCATCGCTCGACACGCGGGCGCGTCTCCGGCGACGGGGACGCGTCTCTTGGTCGTCTGCGACGGCGTCAAGGTGCGAGCGAAGAGTAAATTTAGGAGCGGACAGGTGGATGAAGACGGAGCGGCGCGATATGAGGCGTATCTCGATCGATTGGCGTGGTTAGCGCGCGATGAAACGGGCCCGTTGCGAGGCGCGGAGATTCTTCGACTAGAGGAGCGGCACGGATTCGGACACGCGTTAAAACGAGGCGTGATGCGCGTCACGACGCCCTATGTGCTCGTGTGTCAGCACGATCGAGTGTTCACGCGTGATGCGCCCATGCGAGCGGTTCTGGACATCATGGAGACGGACGAGTCCGTCGCGTGCGTCGGTTTCCCGACGAAGACGACGTTGTCGCACGACAAGTCGCATCGAAGTCGGTTTCCCGGGTACGGCGCGTTTGATCTCCCCCGTCGATCGTACGACGAACACCCCGGATTGGAGCTCGTCCCTCTGACGCAATTCTACGATTCCATGCACGTCGCTCGAACCTCCTTTTACCTGAGCTTTGTCTACGGACAAAAGCGCTGGGCGAATCTCCCCGTGGGGGCGTTCATCGAGGACACGTTGGGCCAAAAAATGCTCGAGGACCTTCGTCGAAACGGACCCTCGGCGCACGCCAAATATCGCACCTTCATCGTCGAGGACGACGATAAAACTCCCATGGCCGGTCACATCGACGGTCACGACCCGATCGATCCCACCTCTCCCGCCTTTGCGCGACGTTTCTCCCGCGCGCCCGTCCGCTCGGAGTCGTACTGGCGCCTTCGTCCCGACGTCGTCGGCGCCGCGCGCGCCGTCGAGCGCCTCCCATCCCTCGGCCACTTCACCGAGCGCGCCCGGTACCTCAGATCCATCTCCCGCGAGGATTTACTCCCTCCTCCGTCGTCTTCTAGGAATTAGGTTGATAGCACGCACGCATTCATTCATTCACGTGTGCGCGTCCCGCGAGACGGTTGGTTGTGTTTTGTTTGAATCAGCGGCACGATTCGCGCGCGTCACACTCGCGCGCGCGACGCCCTCGGCGACCCGCGTTTCCCGCGCGCGATCTCCCGAACGAGCGACACAAAAAACCTTTCGCTCGATTCCTCCCTCATGCCTCGCGGGAAACGCGCGCGCGGGACGAACGCGCGCGATGACGACGCCGATGAACGTCTCTGCTGGGCGCTCGAGCGCGTGGTGGCGGATCCGACCATTCCGGACGATGTCAAGGGGCGCGTGCGAGCGCACTGCGTGAAAACGATGGAGGCGGGACGCGTGGAGGCGTACGCGAGGGGGTCGTCGTGCGCGCGAACGGGGATGTGCGTCTTGGCGTTGTCCACGTCGCTGCGCGAGATGGATGAGACGGAGGCGGCGGCGGCGGAGCGTCGAGACGAGGCGAGGAACGCGGGGATGGAGGGGTGTGTGAATGCGTTGGAATCGTACGACCCGGCGCCGGTGGAGGTGAAACGAGCGGAGATGGCGGCGCGCATGGAGTGGGCGTTCGGGACGATCAGGGGGGGGAGGGAATCGCCCGAGGGGAAGAAGAGCGGGAAGGCGTCGGAGACGCCGCGCTGGAAGGCAATGGCAAATTTTTGGTCGCGATGGCGCTCCGTCGAGTCGAGGGCGGCGAACGGGGCGTTGGACGCGATCGAGGATGATGATGATGTGAAGAAGACGTACGAGTTCGTGCGCAAGGTGGCGGTGAACGGGGGGGAATTACCGTCGAATTGGGAAAAAATGGTGACGTCCCGGGAGGACGTCGTGGAGCGGTTAGAGACGCTCTGCGACGACTTGAAGACCAAGGTTGGGCAGAGTTTTTTGAGCCGAGTGGACGCGGCGATCGACACGGAAGCGCCCGGCGTCGTGATAAATCGTGGTTTGATCGTACAAAGTACCAGTACCATGAGCGCGGACGCGTACGGAAATTTACTTCGCTCGGGTCGACGAGCGCCGCCGTCGCCGTCGGCGGAGGCGGGCAAGGCGACCGCCTCCTCTCCGCCGAAACGAGTGCACATCGGCGTCGAACGCAAGAAGAGCGCTAGAACGGTGGAGTGGGAGTCTCAAAACGATGATCGCGCCGAACCAGAGGAGCAATCGACGTCGTTTCCACCGCGGAAAGCGTCGAGTAAAGATGTCGTCGAGCCGCTGGCTGAGTTGTCGTGGGGAGAAGTCGGCGAGCGGACGCCCAAACACAACGTCGTCTCGTCACCGGCGCCCGGAATCGTCAGACAGCGAACGAGATGGTCGAAGGAGGAGGAAGAGTACCTTCGTAAGGGCGTCGAAAAGTTTGGTCTCGGTTCGTGGGCGATGATCCTTCGCGATCCCGGTTTCCGCAAGCACTTCGCCGAGCAACGAACGAGCGTCGATTTGAAGGATAAGTGGCGCGTCATGATGCAAGCCGACGCGCGAAAACGAGCGGACAAAGACGTTCAAACCGAGGTCGACGCCCTGGCCGAGGCCATCATGCAGATTCGCGACTCGAGCCCGAAACAAACAAGAACGAGACGATGACGATGACGACGCGTTGCTCCCGGGCGCGGTAGACTCGACTCAACCATGTAACAGCGACCGCACTCACCGCCGCGCCACCGGATCCCATGGCGTCGCTCGGTCGTCTGCGAGGACGACTCAACTCGTTTCGTTCGGCGTCGACGACCGCGTCGAACGGGTTGTTAGCGCACGAGGCGCACGGGGAGGATCGAGGGAACGGACGCACGGCGTTCCTTCTCCACGGTCTTCTCGGCGCGGGACGGAACTGGCGCACGTTCGCGAAGGGGCTTCGAGAGCGTCTGGGAGCGGAGGAGTGGCGCATCGTTCTCGTGGATCTTCGTGGACACGGAGGGAGCGCGGAGATCGGGGCGACGGGGACGGGGACGGGGACGGGGACGGTGCGAGACGCGGCGAGAGACGTCGATGACTTGGCGCGAGCGCTCGGCGCGCCCTCCGTGGTGATCGGACACTCGCTCGGGGGGAAGGTGGCGTTGGAGTATTCGAAATTAGCGACGGTGGCGGCGACGCAGGTGTGGTCGCTGGACTCGGTGCCCGGAAAAGTGTCGGGAGACGACGCGCACGGCGTTCAGGAAGTTGTCGACGCCGTGCGGCGGTTGCCGGCGAGGATTCCGTCGAGGCGTTGGCTCGCGCGCGAGCTCTCGCCGCAATTTTCGAGCGCGATGATCGACTGGATTGGAAGTAATCTTCGCAACGTGGGCGATGAATTGGAATTCGTGTGGAACATCGACACCGTACGAGACCTGTACGGGAGTTATCGAAACACCGACTCGTGGCACTCGCTCGAGGCGCCGCGTTCGGATATGTTTGTCGTCAAGGCTGAAAATTCCACTCGCTGGTCTCCCGAGTGCATAGAGAGATTGAAATCGACCTCAACGAAGTTCATGGAGCTTCCGCGCGCCGGACACTGGCTACACACGGATAATCCAGACGGGTTGATGGAGTTCATCGTCGGCGAAATTCGATGACGAACGACGATTTAGGAGTAGACATTGTTGTAGTGTACAGTAAGCAATTCACACGTATTTTACATTTCTGTTCTACACATCGGACACCTGAGCGGAGTGGATGTCGCGCTTTGTAGGGCGGAGAGTAGACACGACGCGTGGTAGAGATGCTGGCAATTCGGCGCGCGCATCAACTTCTCCCCAGCGCGAATCTCACCCAAACACACTGGACAATCGCGATCGACGGTGGAGTCTTCGTTCACGTAGACGCGCTCTTCTAGGTCACGTAAGGTCGCATTCTTTCGATCCTCTGCGACGCGTTCGGCGGTGGTGTAAAGAAGTTCATCGCTCTCCCACAAATTGGCGCCGAACCGGCGCGCGTCTTCCGTGAACAAATCCACATCTGTGGCGTTCAGATCGACACCAAACCTCGGGGTACCGTCTCGAAATAATAACGCATCGCTAGAATACAGGTGCGCGTCATCTCTGAGAGAAGAAGAAGATTGCAGCGCTACCATTCCCAGCCGCGCTGCTACTTCCAACAACACTTCCGCATCCAAACCGGCGTAGCACTTTTGTTGTTCTGAAAGTGGACGGAAATCCCAATTACTTCGCTGACATCGCTTATCGAGAGCGTAACCAAGCGTGTCCGCAACGACAGACGCCAAGGAGTTCATCGTTTCGCCCTGCAAGTCGATGACGTTGGCATCGACGTATGCTTGCGGAAGATCGCTCGAGTTTGAAATTGGCACCCTCTTACTCAACACTCGTAACCGCTTCCAATCTTGTTCCGGAGCAAACGCAATCTTTCGCAGAGCTGCATCGCCGAAAACCTCGTTCACAAATTCCGAGACGTCTTTTTTCGGGAGAGGAAGAACGTCGATGACGAAAGTGTCGCGCGTGTGAACTGGAGAAATTTGGAGCAAAGACATCGGCCGCGGATCGCGCCACTCGCAATCGAACGCGAAAGCGTCGCAGTACGGCGACGAAAGCGTTTCCTTCACCCGCGCTAAACCGTTGACATCTTGAATGAGAATAATGTTCTTCTTTGGCACCAGTATCGGAAGATCTGTCGATATTTCCAAGCTTTGCAAAGTCTCTCTGACATCGACAACGTTGCTCGGAGCATTGGATGAGAAAATCTCGCGCAGTTTCTCACTCGTCGACGCGTACGCCTTCGCTTCGAGGTAATCGCCTCTCTCCAACAAATCTTCCATGAGAACCTTCTCTACGCACTCGACCACGGCGTCGTCGGCGATCGCGGTCAGATCGTTCTCCCACGATTCAGCAAAGCGTCGCGCAACTTTTGAAACGACGACGGGATCCAGAAGGGACGTCGCCTCGCTCAGCCCGGCGCACAAGGGTACCTTCCATGATTCAACTCGCGAACCGAAATCGGCTAACGTCACCGTGGTGTGAGCAATCGATGTCGGATCGTCTCCGTCAATATTTTCGCACATGCGTTTGGAAAAGCTCGCAACAACTTTCAACACGTGGGAATCCGCGAGCGTGTTTGTATTCGTCCTGAAAAGATCTATGATGTCTCCCAATTCGCGACAGTTCAGCTCCTCACACGCGCACACTATGGCGGTGATGAGTTGTGAATCAGTCGGTTCCGCATCATTCGTTTCAACTCGCATGGATTGACGAATCGTTCCGTATGTCGATGCGGCGCCGCAAAATTCAAACAACTGAGAAGGAGTCGCGGCGTTCCAAGCACCCTTTTCCATCGCACCCGCGACGGCGGCGGCTAAAATCTTACACGCACTCCGTCGGAACTTCATGACTCTAACGAGAACACGATCTGATATGCCACAATCTTGCAGTCTCACACCCACCAAAGCGCGGAGCAAACGAAAATCAGCGTCGTCCGCCGCCGCGCTCGAGAGAACGTCCGCGGCGCGCGAAGCCACGTTTGGTTTTTCCCCACTCTTAGCGATGGCTGTTTCCGCACGTAAAATCTTCTCCATCAAATCGAGAATCTCATCGCTATCGCCGACCGCCCGACCGCTCAGAATTCGTCCGAATTCCACCCAAGTCTGCGCGGCTTCTCTTTCCTTTTTCTTCTTCGCCGCTCGCTTTCGTTCGGCGGATAAATCTATCCCGTCAGGATTCTCCCAACTCACGCCCTTGTTCAATCTAGAAAAATTCCTACGACGCGATTCGCGCGTAGAGACTCCACGTCCAGGCTCTGCCGCGGCTTCTGGATAAAACCGCGCGTCTAAATCTCCGTACTTTAATCCGTCGCTGTGAGTATCGCGGAAATTCCACCACGTTTTCTCTTGTTCCTCCGCTCGCTTGATCACCTCGATCGTCTCTTCCTTGCAGTGACTCAGCGCGAGCGAGAGCACGGACTGTCCTTTATTATTCACAATTTTCACCTTTGCCCCTCTCTCCACGAGATACGTGACGACGTCGTCCCTGCGACGTTTTCGCGCGCGTCAGTCGCCGAAAAGTGCATTCGCGACGCGCGCGCGAACGGTGTCCCGTCCGATGCACGACACGGACGCACCTCGAGCGCGTGAGCGCGTAAAAAATCGCTGTTTTCCCATAATTATGTCGACCGGTCGAAATCTGATCAATGTCCGCTCGACACGGGTCGTCGAGCAACGCCCGCACGACGTCCGGCGAGCCTCGCCACGCCGCCAAGTGCAACGGCGCCTTCCCCGACCGCTCCGCGCGCGCGCGCACGTACGCCCGTCGACGCTCCACCGCTCCCTCGGGATCCCCTCCGTCGCGAACCGTCTCCTCGATGTGTTCCAACAGCGCGCGCGCGTCGTCCCCGACCAACAAACGCTGCGGCACCGTCGGCGTCGGCGGCGCCATCGCGCGCGCGACGCGGGGCATCGCTCGCGGACGCGCGTCGAGCGCGCTCCCGCTCGAGAGATGCGCGAGACGCGCGCGTTCCATGCGACGCGCGCGACGGTTTCGCGCGCGCGCGTCGGGATGAGGGGCGGCGTCGAATCGATGAATCATTCGCGCCACTCCGAGCCCGCGGACGAGGGAATGTCGAGCAAGGAGGAGGTCGAGCGTTTGCTCGTCGAGGCGCTCGCGCCGACGTCGGTGGAGGTGGTGGACGTCTCGGGAGACTGCGGGAGCGCGTTCGACGTGCACGTGACGTCGGCCAAGTTTGCGGGGATGAATCGACTGGCCAAGCACAGATTGATTCACGACGCGCTGTCGAGCGTGATGGGGAAGATTCACGCGCTGAGCGTGAAGACGGCGAAGGAACCGTGAGGGAGATGCGGAACTAGGATGAATCTGACTAGGATTGTAACGATAAAGCGACTCCTCCGCGCGTCGTTCGCGAGGAGCGCTCTCAACGCGCGGAGAGGAATTTTTCAAGCTTTTTCACCATGGACGGCGGCCAGCGACGAATGCGTCGGACGTAATCGAGATCTTTGTACTTTGCGCACCCGCTCTCTGTGTTACACGCCCGAAACCACGCGTCTTCGGCGTCTTCAAAATTCGTATCGTCGTTGAGAAGCACGGCGACGGCGACTCGGACGTCGGCGGAATTCGGTGATCGACGTTCGAGAGATTTAAACATAGATAACGCTTTCTCTTCGTTTCCGAGCTCGACTTCGGAAAGGGCCAAGTTTGAGAAGGCGTAGATGGCGCCGTCGAGTCTCTGCGTGGTGCTCGCGCCGCTTCGGAAACCTTTCGCGCTTTGAAAGAGTTCCGCGGCGAGCGCGTAATCATCCTTCGCCTTGGACCAATCACCGAGCGAACCGTACGCGTTCCCTCGCGAATTCAACACGTACGGATCCGGCGCGAATCCACCCTCTTCGCACAGTCTCAACACTCGATTGTAATCGTTCAACGCCTCGGCGAATTTATATTCGCCCTCAAACGCCAACGCGCGTCCCGAGTACACTCGCGCCAGCGCGCTCGGATCCCCCTCGCACGCATCGATCGCGACGCTATAAAATTTCAAAGCCTCATCAAACTGTTTCGCGTCCACCAACACCGTCGCCGTGGCTTCGATCCATTTGAGCCCCGGTTCGAGCGCGCGGAGCTCGCGAAGCGCGTCCAAGGCGCTCGAAAAGTCTCGTCGCGCGTACGCCTCTCCCAACCGTCTCTGCGCGTCATCGGACGACGCGCGCGCGTCGAACACGCCGAACATAACGCTCACGCTCGCGCTCGCGCCGAACACGGCGCGACGTCGCGACGAAAACGGTCCCGATGCATCGTCATCGTCATCGTCATCGTCATCGAGCGCCGAGACGCGCGCTCTCGCGCGCGGCGCGTCGCGGCGTCGGTTCCGTCCGGTCGCGCGCGACGACGACGCAGACGAAGAGACACGCGCGGATGTCGTCGTCGTCGCGGACGAACGCATGCTCGACGTCGAGTGAGGTGACTGCACTGGAATCTCAATTCAACTAGGAGACGAGACGCCGCCGCGCCCGTCAGAGGGACATTTCGTGCACCTCGCAATTTTTGAGACATCGCTGACTCTTGGACAGCACCTTGAAAAATTGAGAGTGGCCGACGACGACGAAGACTTTTTCCGGTCGCGTGAAGAGCCAGGATTTGAAGCGCTCGACGCGCTCCTGAAACGCCTTGTTGGGCTCGTACGACGACAGCTGACGCGTCTCGGCGCAATTCGGACCGCGGCGTTCGTCGCACCACCACCATCTGTCGTGCGGAATTTTGGCTAATGCTAGGGCTAATTCTGGGAAATCTTCCTGGAGGTGGTGACGCGCGCGTCCGACGTCGCCGGTAGTTTTCAATTGTTCCGTCAATTCGTGTTTGACGATTACTTTTTTCGCCCAATTTTGAAACTCCGTCTCGACGTCGAAATCCTCGGCGAGCGGCGTATTCATGTTGTCCAGATTCTCGTCGAAACACGCGTCGTCGGCGTCGGCGGCGGTCGGCGTGCGCTGTTGCTTACCCCTCAGCTTCTTCCATTGCTCCGCCTTTCGTTCGAATCCCGCTCGGCGTCCGATGATGCACGTCTGCATCGCGCGCGTCAGCGGCGACGTGATCCACAGCGCGTCTCTCGGAATTTTTGAAAACTCCACCCCCAGAGACTTGGCTTGCTTTTTCCCCAAATCCGTGAGCGGAGCGTCGTACATCTTCGGCTCCTCGAAAGAGCCCGGTCCAGAGTGCTGCGCGTTCCAGGTGCTCTCTCCGTGTCGCACCAAGTACACCGTCTTGCGCCCGGTTCGAAAGATTGGAAACACCTTCTTCGTCTGTTGATCCTTCTCCCCTCCATTCACAGCGCGATCCCTGAGCACGTCGTCCCGTCGCGGGCTTCCCGACGCCCCGATATCCCCGTCACTCCCACTGTCGCACTGCGAATACTCTCTCGCCGGCGACATGACGTATTGCGACCCGCCGTGTTCGCCCGGCGACATGTCGCCCCACGCGCTCCTCGGCGTCTCCTCCTCCACCCCCATCGTCATCGTCGTCGCCCCCTCCACCCCCACATCCCGCGTCCCCTCAACACCTCCCCATTTCTTCCCCGACGAATCGAAAGCATCGTTATACGAATCCCTTCGCCTCGCGCGTCCCCTCCCCGCGCTCGCGCTCATCGACCGCCGCTTGGCGATATTAAACGCCCCCGTCGACGGCGGACAACTCTCCCTCGGCGTCTGCATCGGCGTCGTCTTCAGATCACCCATCGCGAATAAAGGCCCTCCTCTGCTTCGCCGTCTTTCCTCCTCCCTTTCCTCACCCTCCTTTTCCTTCTCTTCCCGCCGCCGTCTCTTTCTCCCCGTCGCCGCCGCGCGCGCGCCTCCTCCCCCTCCCTCGTCTCTCCCGCGCCCCGTCGTCACCGTCGCCGTCCCTCTCGCGATCGCGCGCGACGTCCCACCGCGACGATTCAGCGTCGAATCGACCCGCGCGGAATCACGCGTCGTCGTCACCGGCGTCACCATCGTTCGCGCGTCGACGTCGTCATCCTCGACATCATCATCATCGCGTTTCCCCGTCGATTCGCGCGTCATCGGCATCCTCGAACGCGCGCACGAACGCACGCGCGCGCGAACGACGCACGCACCGTTCCCTCTTTCCTTGGCGCGTTCGCGTTCGCGTCTCCCCGTCGCGCTCTCGCGTCGTCATTCATTCATTCATTCATTCATTCATTCATTCATTCATTTTTAAACTTTCGTGGGCTGTCGGTCGGTCGACATCAGACGACGACGCGAGCGCGAGCGCGCGCATGAAAACGATCGACGACGACGAGGACGATGCGATGATGGAGGACGACGACGACGTGCGCGCGCTTCGACGACGGACGCGAGACGCGGAGACGATCGCGCGATTGACGCGAGAATTGGCGGCGAGCGACGCGCGCGAGGCGACGCGCGCGCGCGCGATGGAGACGCATCGCGAGCGGGTGAAAGAGATGGAAAGGGCGCTTCGCGAGCGTGAGGATGAATTATCGCGCGCGGTGCGAGTGGAGGAGAGCCGGGAGAGACGATGGGAGATGGAGAGAGAGACGCTGGGGACGAGGGTGAGAGATTTGGCGAGACGGGTGGACGCGACGGAGACGGAGGCGAGACGCGAGCGAGAGGCGTATGAATCGACGCGAGAGGCGCTGAGGAAAGCGGAGGAGGGACTGGAGATGGCGAATCGGGAGATTGGGTCGCTGCAGGTGGACGCGGCGAGAGGGAGGGCGGCGGAGGAGGAGGCGGCGCGCGCGCGGCGGGCGGCGGAGGCGGCGAGGCGGGACGAGAGGGCGGCGGCGGAGGAGGCGCGAGGGGAGTCGGAGGAGGCGAGGAGGCGGATTATGGCGTTGGAGGCGTCGAATTCGGAGGTGAAGCGGATCGTGGGGGAGGCGTTGGGGGAAACGTTCGGGGAGAGAGACGCGGCGACGGCGGCGGCGAGGTCTCTCGCCGAGGCGTTTCGCGCGCTTCGGGCTCGACGAGCGTCGACGCTCTGCGGTCACGATAGACGCGAGACGACGCGGCGAGACGATACGTGGGTGGAAGACGATCGCGAGTTGGACGCGGAGACGGAAGCCGCGCTGGAGGAGGCGTTGGAGACGGTGAGAAAATGGAAATCAGAGGCGGAGCGCGAACGCGCGGCGCGCAGAGACGCGGAAGCCGCACTTTCGGAAGCGCGCGAAGAGCTCGACACGTCTCGTCGAACGGTGTCCAGTCTTCGCGCGGCCAAGGAAGAGGCGGATCAGTACGAGACGGACATGGCGGATATCGTGGAATCTCTCGAAAATAGAATCAAACAACTCGGGGAATCGGCGACGACAAACGGCGAGGCGGCGGGGTAGGTGTGTGCGCGCGCAATGCGACGCGGTCTCCTCGGAATAGGATTATCGTAATGAATAGTTTCTAATCGACTAATGTACCTATGGGCTCGAAATCGTCGAGCATGTTCTTGGAGTGCACGGCTTCGAAGATTTTCGTGCCGTCGCCGCCTCCGTATCGCAAAATCGCGTCGGCGCCTGCGGGGTGATCCTCTAAAAAGTCGGTGAAATCGTACACTTTCCCGTACAGAGCGACCCAACAGTCCAAAGCAGACGCGTGTTTCGCGAGCTCGTCTCGCGTGACAGCGGTGTCCCTTTTCGGCGTCGACTTGGACGCCGGCGTCGGAGCGGCGGCGGATGCGGCGGATTCGACGACGACGCTCGCGCCGACGAGTCGACCGAACACCGCGCACTCCGTGAGCGCGTTACCGCCGAGACGATTCTTGCCGTGAACGCCGCCGATGATTTCACCGGCGGCGAATAATCCATCGACGCGCGATCCATCCGTTCGCAACACGCGGCCTTCGGAGTCGACTTTGACGCCGCCCATGGTGTAGTGGACGACGGGAGTGACTCGACCCGCGTAAAACGGACCGGAGAGATCAAACGGAACGTTCGCGAAAAATGTCTTGTTGAAGACGTCTCGTCCGTCGACGGCATTCGCGTTGTACTCTTCCAGTGTGGCGCGTAAGACGGCTTCCGTCGCGTCGCCGCGCGAAGCCATCCACGTCGCCAAATCGGCGAGAGAATCAAACTTTGTCATCAAATTCTTCTTCATGTACAGCGGCACGTGCTTATTAGCTTCGTTCGCGCCCTTTTCGTTGAGAAGAAGAACGAAATCAAGTTTTTCCGGATCCACCTCTTGCATGCGAGCGCTCACGTAATCGCGAGTGCCGAGTTCGTTGGCGAAACGCTCGCCGGAACGAGCGAGTAAAATACCGCCAGCTCCGCGAAGCAGTTCAGCCGCCAACGTCTTCGTGCCCGCGCGTTCATCCTCGGGATTGATGAATCCAGTCGGATGCACTTGCACGCGCTGCATGTCGACGGCACCGGCACCGAGACCGAACGCGAGTTTGTGCCCGTCGCCCGTCGTGCCCTTTGTGTTCGTAGTGGCAAACTTTGCGAGATGCGGCGCAAACTTGTTGAGCAGAGCGTCGTCCCCGAACTTGTCGTTGGAGTACCCACCGGTGGCGAGCAACACGTGACGACCCTTGATGACGTTCTCTCGACCGTGATCATCATCCGAAGGCGTCCATCGCACACCGTTGATTCGCCCGTCGGCGTCGGTGTCGGCGGCGGTGACTCTCGCCTTTCTGACTATTTTGAAGCGACCTGATTGTAAATATTCTTCGCACTTGCCCTTGAGCGCGAACACAAGAGAAGACCCAGCCATACCTTCCGTCGGTCGGTACGTTCGAGCGTGACTGTGACCGCCGAGTCGGGACAGAAGGGTCAAATCGGCGCCGACGCGTCGGCGTAACCATTCAATAGTTTGGCCGGCTTTACTCGTCAGCGTCGGAATGTGCTCGACAGTTTCGGGATCGAGTCCCGAACGACCGTTTCCGTTGCCGAAAGATGACTTTTCACAGTCATCCGCGTACGCATCGACGCTGTCGGGGTTATCCTCAAACGAAGATTTGATCACGCCGTTGATTCCGGACGAAGCCCACTGCGAGTTGCCGCCGACGTACGCCTCCTTCTCAACCAGCGTCACTCTTCCGCCTCGATCTAACACCGTCAGCGACGCCGTGAGTCCGGCGAGACCACCACCAACGACGACTAAATCGACCGGTTCGTCGTCACCGGCGCCCGTGGCGAGTGGCGGTTTCCCGAGCGCTCGAAGCGAGTGTTCGACAAATCTCAGCGGCATGCTCTCGGCGTAATACTTTGCGAGCACGGAAATTTTGGGATCATCTTCGAGAAGCGCTCCCATGATTGCGTCCTCCAACTCGGTCGCGAGAACTCCCGATTTGACGTGCGTCGCCAGCGCAGAAATCGCCGCATCGAGTGGATTACTGGCGGTGCCATCCTCGTTCACGGTGAAATCGCTCCCCGACGCCGCGGAGCTCTGCAACGCTTCTTGTCGCGCCGAATTCATGAGATCCGGAACCTTTCGTATCGCGTGACTAAATTTCGCGATCGTGTTGATCAACGCCACCACCTCCTGCTTGTTGAGAGAGGAATCCAAAAGATCTTCCGGCAGGAGCAAAACCTTGAGCGCAGTTCCCAAACCGAGGAGTTGGAGTTTACCGTGAAGCTTGCACTTTTGACACGAAATGCAGTCCATGACCTCGCTGATGTTTAAGAAAATATCCTTGAATTGACTCTTGAGCGACACCGGGGCGAGAAGTTCGCTCGCTTCACCGATCGTTCCCGACCCTACGTTGAGCGTGGACTGGACGTCGCGGAAGAGGGATTTTTCGTCAAACGCGCCGAAGACGTCTCTGCACGATGACAAAATGTGACTCTCCAAGAGACGACTCATCAACGCCTGCGTTCTCAAATCCTCTTCCGTGTCTTGACCGATGCGAACGTCTATGCGCGAGAGCGCCGGCGCTGCCTTTCGAAGCGCTCGCAAGAGCACGACGAATGAAAAGTGTAAATTCTTCAACCTGTCGGGATGCTTGGCAAAGTTTTCGACAAACTTTTTCGGATCGCTTCCCCACTCGGCCTCGCCCGCCGCGCGCCTTGGAGGCTTGGAGTTGAGCGCGATGTGAATGTTAATGCTCGAGTGCATGCCGGACAACAGTCGATACAGCACGCGTTCCTCGTAACACATGTCGTCGACGCTCAGCGCCGATTTCAAACAATTCTCTTCGTAAATCGCGCGCCACACGTGCGATCCGTTGTACCCGGTCCATCGCTCGGGATTGAGCTGCAAATTGACGTACTCCGTCTGTTCCTCGGGTGCAAACTTGTGACACATGTCCATCCAAAACGTCGGCAACTCCTCGTCTGAACAATCCGTATCCGGCTCGTCGATGGACGTCAGCGCGCGCGCCTCGGGCGTGCTAATCGTTCGATCGACGCTATCCGTCAAAGGACTCCTGAACATCGCCCCCACCCCATCCTTGTGCTCTAAATCTAACGAACACATCGTCTTCGGCGGTTCACTGATCGCCGAACTCCCGTCGGCGGCGACCTCCCCGAACGGCGATTTCGGCGCCGAACACGACGGCTCGGCGTCTCTCACCGCGTCCGCGTCCCCCCTCTCCTCATTCCTCCCCCAAAACTTACACGTCCGCTTCAAATCCACTTGAAACAATCGAAAATACGTCGTGTTCGTCAATTCACTCAAAATAGAGTGCAACTGCGCCTCGTTGGCGCGTTCCACCTCCTCCACGTCGCACGTCGCGTCTCCCACCGCGCCGTCCACGTTCGCCCTCGTTCCCTCCACCATCACCCCGACGCACCACGCGACGATCAAGACCATCACCATCGTCATCACTCCTCCCCTCCCTCGCCTTCGTTCGCGTCCACGCCGAGACTTTGACGACTCGAACGTCCCATCATCATCCATCGCGGTCGCGGTCATCATCATCTTCATCGCAATCTACGATCGCGCGCCTCTCCGCCTCCTCCGCGCGTCGTCCTCCCGAACGTCGTCACGTCGGTCTCTCTCTCTCTCGTCTCTCGTCTCTCGTCTCTCGTCTCTCTCTATCTCCCCCTTCGTCGCCCTCTGCCGTCATTCTTTTTCATTCATTCATTCATTCATGCATTCATTCATGCATGCATTCGCCTCGTCTCCTCCGCGCGCGCGTGACGTCACGCCGACGTCATCGATCGAGCGGTCGGTCGCGATTCGATTTTTTCACCCGCTCACGCACTCACGCGCGCGATCGGGGCGCGCCGGACGCTCGAAGAAAAAAAGAAAAAAAAAGGCGGTCGGTCGGTCGGTCGGACGGATGATTCGTCGCGCGGTCGGTCGGACGCGCGGTCGGTCGGACGCGCGCGGTCGGTCGGTCCGGGTGTGTGCGTCGAAGACCGCGCGCGGGGATGGTGGTGGTGGTGGTGGTGTGACGACGACGACGACGACGACGACGAGGGACATCGGTCGTTCGTCGCGTCGTCGGTTTTTTTTTGTTTTTTTTT
>Ga0208410_1000056_pt1 | contig 59724 bp, 38 predicted proteins | sample ETN02SmetaG_3_FD_185787 | JGI IMG/M metagenome (GOLD analysis project Ga0208410, IMG submission 185787) | Marine microbial and viral communities from oxygen minimum zone, Eastern Pacific Ocean - ETNP2014F10-02SV257 (SPAdes) (version 2) | ecosystem: Environmental > Aquatic > Marine > Oceanic ... | reverse complement strand
CGACGGTCGATGCGTTCCCACCACGCATCGTCGTCTTCTCCTCCGCCTCCACGCTCGTCGTCGTCGGCGTCGTCTTCTCTTCGTCTCGTTCGCCGCTCGTCGTCGTCGTCGTCTGCCTCTCGTTCACCGCCGACCTCTCCAACGCCCGTCGCACCGCCGCCGGTTCGTCCCTCACGCGCGCGCTCACCGTCTCCACCCTCGCCCTCCCTCCCGTCCCCATCGCCGCCGCCGTCGCCGACGTCGCGTCGCGATTATAAAACTTCACCGTCTCGCTCATCGCATTCAGGGCGACGAACACGACGAGTCCCACGCGCGTGATCGCCGCGCGCGTCGCCGATCCGCTCCGCGTCGTCGTCACCGACGTTCCCATCGCGCGCGCGAATCCTTCCCGCGCGCCTTCGTCGCGCTGTGCGGCGACGGACCGACGTTCCCATCATCTCATCGCGCGCCCCCCCTCATTCATCGTCGCGCGGTCGCGTCCCGTCTTCGTCGCCGTCGTCGTCGACATGGCGGTCGGCGCGACGCTGACGAGCCCGAACGCGTCCATCGCGCCGTCGGCGGCGTCGGACGCGCTCGCGCGCGTCATCTCCAACGAGGGACCGAGCGCGCTGGATGAAAAACGCAGCGCCGAGCTCGACGCGCGCCTTCGCGACGAGGACGTGTACGAGTCCCCGGAGGAGTGCGCGCGACGGGAGGAGGTGCTGGGAGAGTTGAACGCGCTGTTGCAGCAGTGGGTGATCGAGGCGAGCGCGCGGAAGGGGATCACGGAGGACATGAGACCGTCGTGTAATTTGTACACCTTTGGAAGCTATAGGTTGGGCGTGCACGGACCGGCGGCGGATATCGATACGCTGTGTCTCGGACCGAGACATCTGAGTCGAGAGGAGGATTTCTTTGGGTGGGAAGAGAATGAATACGCGGGTTCGTTTTATGACATCGTGAGAAATCATCCGGGGACGGAGAGCATCGTACCGGTGAGAGACGCGATCGTGCCGGAGATTAAGACGGTGTTTCGAGGGTTCGAAATAGATATGGCGTACACGTCGTTGCCGTCGTACACGAGCGTGCCGGAGGATTTGGACGTGTGTCAAACGGCGGTGTTGATGAATTTAGACGATCCCGGGGTGAAGTCGTTGAATGGTTGTCGCGTGGCGGATCAATTGTTGAGAGTGGTGCCGAATCACGACGCGTTCAGGGTGGCGTTGCGCACGCTGCGTCTGTGGGCGCAGAGACGCGGCGTGTACTCAAACGTCGTCGGATTTTTTGGGGGAGTCAACTTGGCGATTCTCGTGGCAAGGGTGTGTCAATTGTATCCCAACGCCGCGCCGTCGATGTTGGTGTATTCATTTTTCCAATTATGGTCGGCGTGGCAGTGGACGACGCCGGTGATGCTCGTGCCAATCGTGGACGAGGGTTTGCCGGGAATGAAGGTTTGGGACGAGCGAGTGAACAAGGCTGAGAGATACCAACTCATGAAGATTCTCACCCCGGCGTATCCGGCGCAAAACTCCACGTTCAACGTGTCCGTGAGCACGCTGGAGGTGCTCAAGGCAGAGTTCAGACGAGGCAAGGAGGTGACGAAGCGCATCTTGTTAAATACCGCCAAGTGGGAGGACTTGTGGACCAGACTCAAGTTTTTCACCATGTATAAACACTATTTGATGGTCACCGTGAGCGCGAAGACGGAGGAAGATTTCAAAAAATGGGAGGGTTGGGTCGGGTCGCGCGTCAAGCTTCTCATTCAAGGCATTGAAAATTGCACGAATGGACAAATGCTCGCGCATCCCGGTACGGCGAGGTACAAAGATCCGGAAAAGGATGAAAACCTACACGTGATATTGTTCCTCGGCTTGTTTCCATCGTCTTTGAAAAAGAAGGATGAAAAAGTGGCGATGAATCTCAATCCGGCGGTGGAGCAGTTTCAGATGATGGTGACGTCTTGGATGGACAGAGCCACGGGCGAGTCCAACTGGGTTCCCGGCATGGCTGCGCAGGTGAAACACATGAAGAAGAAGAACTTACCATCGTTCTTGCGCGAAGAGATCGATGGCTACGAGAAGGACCTGTACGATGAAATTCTCAAAGAGGGAGAAGACGAGGACAAAAAGAAGCGCAAACACGCGTCGACCAGCGATCTAACCGCGGAGGACGGCGAGGACGCTGCCGCCACCGCGGTCGACGACGAGAACAATGCGAAGGCAAAGAAAAAGAAACCCGCCCCCTCGAAAGAGAACGACGACGACATCGTAGGCCGCGACGACGCCATCGGAGGCACCCACATAGAAGACTTTCGCGAAGACGCCAAAAAATCGGGCGCGCAGGGCAAGCACCAGCTCAAGGTGAGTTTCGCGCAAGCCGTGAAGAACAAATGAATAGCAAAACTAAACAACTGCGGTAAGCGCACTCGTTCATCGATAATAAAACGCACAGCATCACCCGAAGTTACGAGCCCTCCCCTCACAAAAGAAATGTCGCTGCTAGACAACAACGTTGTACTGCAGTCAACCGCTCTACCACTGAGCTAAGACCCCGGGATGTTTATTAGAGCACATTTCTGCTTTTTTGATAGCTTTATAAGTGCCTGAAGTAGGGGCCTCCGAGAATTGAACTCGGGACCTGTTGATAGCTTTGCAAGTTGCCTGACAAAGGTCGTAATATATGGAAGTTTGGTAAAGTGGCTTGACAGCAATGTAAGTAAAAGTGCATTCGCAAAGGTTATGGGCAGAGAAGGGACTATCGCATTCATCTACTCGAAGATGCACAACTCAACGCGATACATGCCAAACGAATGACGATCAAACCGGTTGACATGGCGCTGGCGCGAAGACTTCGAGGTGACACTCTTCGTTGTTAAAAATAATGTAAAAGCTTTTATATAATAAGCTCGAGGCGCTCGGTGTTTGGTTGGAGTCCCGAATGAACGATGGATATCGATTTGATGAAAACTACACACATACTACTTACTTTTTCGAGGATTTCGCCTTTCTGTTTGCCTTTTCCTTCTCTTGTTGGATCTTTCTCGCGGCGGCGTTGACGTCGACTATGCCGCCCGCCTTTTCCTTTCGCAAGAGTTTTTGGACGACTTCGAGACTCTTCGAACGCTCGGTGTCCATGTCGGTGACGCTACTGAACTGACGGCGTTTGCCTCTGATCTTCACCTTGTCGTCTCCCGGAACCGGAGCGTTGAATTTACCCACGGAGGCTGTGGAGTGGGCGACTCGCGACGCGACGTCCTTCATGTCGCGCTTGCCCAACTTACCGCTCCCCACGGCTAACGTGTCCTTCTTACCACTCACCGCCAATCGCAACGTCGGCGGCAACGCACTCGCACCCTTCGCCGCGACCGCATTCATGAGATTCTTATCCTGTTTCTCACGATTCTTTACCACTCGCTCGCGCTTTTCTCTCGCCTCAATCGTAAACGGGTCCTCCGTCTTCCCCACCGGATCCGTCATCTTCGCCGGCGCGATGATCACCTCGTTCGCATCTTTCGCCCTTTGATACCCATACCTTCTCTTCCACTCCTCGCTCTGTTCATCGAACACCTCCTTGCTTCGCTTTCGCTTTTTAATCCCCTTCTCCTTGGCGAACTGCTCCCACTTCGTCAGCGGCGTCTCGCTCGGGGGCAGCGCGCGAAGTCTCGGAAACACCGTCGACGGTTCCGGCAACTGCGCGAACCTCCCGTGGGCGTCGTTCTCGCTCGGCAGGGAAAACAATTCCGCCACCAGTCGCTGCAAGACATCGCGCGCGCGCTCGCGCGCCTCCTCCTCGGCCCGCGCGCCGTCCGCCGCCGTCACGTCGAGCGCCGCGCCGTCGCTCGCGAGGAGCGTGCCGAGGTCGAGATCGAGCGGGCCGTCGAACGCGCGCACCGTCTCGAGCGCGGGCTTGACGACCAATCGTTCGTTCGTCTCCGTCATGGCGAGCGCTCGCACCGCGCGCGCGAACGAGCGGCGACGAGTGCCGTCCGCGCCCGCGGGTTTGGCGGCGCGATGGGAACGAATGAATGAGCGCGCGCGTCGGTGTCGAGAGAGGTCGACGCGCGGGCGCGCGGGTGTGACGGAGAGAGAGAAAGAGAGAGAGACGACGAGGTGCGCGACGACGCTCGACGCGCGCGAGAGGAGGGTGCGCGAGTGGATGGATCGATACGGGCAGACTATGTACTAGAGTCACCGTCGCGTCTGTTTCGTGACGCGCGCGGCGCTCAGTCTCGCCTAGAGTGAATTGCGTTCGAGAGCGTTTCGTGCGTGCGTTTCGGCGCGCGCGGGGGCGCTCGAGACGCGTCGGCGAACCGTCAGCAGTGCGCGCGGACCGGTTCCGCGTCGCCGGAGCGCGAGTCGGACATTTTTACACACTACACACTTTTGTTTTTTTTGTTGGTTTTTCGATGCGGTTCGGGGGTCGATGCGACCGCGCCGTGACGCTGGACGCGTTTGGATTGTTTATTTCGATGTTTTGGTGGAAAAAGTCCGAGCCGATGACGACAAGCACTTGTCCGTACCATCCGATTGTTTACGGTGACGAACAAACTTGTGAATCTCGTTAACCCGAGGCTTGGGGCTATTGTGACGTTTTCTTTCTCGCGAGGTTCGCGCGTGTGATGCATACGAATCAAGGCATAGTTCAATTGAGGATTCCGTGTTCAGTGGAGCTTCCTTTGAAACGAAATTTATGATTCTTGACGCGAGACCTCGTGGTTTTTTTTCGTCGACGTCAAACCGAAGATGTACGTGATGACTTCGTTAAAATATCTTAGGACACCTTTAGAGCGTTTCGGCGCGGTGAAAAAAGTTACGAAGGACTGAAACATCTTTGATTGACGTATGTGTTTTTTCTTGATTTTGGGTGAATTTTTACACGCGGCGATTTCCAAGTGCGCCGTCGTGTCAGAAGACGCCCATAAAATAACGCTTGGGTAAAGCGGGCTTCGTGTCTGTCAATGACTAACGGCCTCTAGAACCCCTGCTACATCTCCTTCTTTTTCCCGTCGGTTTCAAAGCCGTCGAACGAGATCCACTCACGCATTCCGCTCCTCTGGTCAATCATCGTCAAGGAAGATAGAAACCGATACCCAAAAACTTTACCGAATACCCACTGTGGATATTTTGTGACCATACTCTCTGAGACGATGGAGGAATCAACGGACGAGTGAAGCGCGCATGACTGACGATTGTGCCTCGACTTCTTTTTTGTACCCTTTCCAGGTTTCGGCACTGATGATTTCGGTGACGAAAGCGTCCCCGGTGGCGACCCCGATCGTTTCGCGGCGGCGCGTTTCGCCGCGACGTCTTCGCCGCGTCGACGCCCACGCGGAGGCGACAGACGACGAAGAACCGGTTCCGCCCGGGTGCGCGAGATACGCCGTCGAGCTGAAGAAACCGCTCGGTATGTACTTGGCGAACGATGCGAATGGGAACATTTTCGTCGAAGAGATCGTGCCGGGCGGCGCGGCGGACAAGTGCGGACTCATCGGCGTCGGCGACAGGTTGATCGCGACATCGGCCATCGTGTTCAACGGCGAGATGGATTACGTTGGAGTGAGCGTGAAAAAGGGAGAAGAGCAAATCCGATTCGCCACGCGGGGCGAATCGTTCGACACCGTCATGGCGGCCATTTCAACCTGGCCGGCGCCGAGAAAGATGAAGCTCGAGTTTCAACGGTGCGAATAGTTGCAACGGCGCGGCGCGGATCGAGAATCGAGAGAAAGAATAGGAACCAGTATTGTTACATGTTAATGAATATTTATTTTAGCGGCAGCAAGCGAATGAAAATAAACACTTCACCAGATGGAGTCGCCACGCGGCGGATGAACGTAGAATGTATCCGTCGGCGCGCGTCGCTCCGATTCGCGCAATTGCTGCGCGGCGAGTTGCGCCTGCAAAGTCGCAACCTGCGCTTCGAGTTCGCGTTGTCGCGCCTCTATGGATGGATCGATCACAGGTACGTGGACGACTTGATACGCCGGCGCCTCAAATCCCGGCGGTGCCCGCGAAAAACCTGGCGGCGGCGCCTTGTTGGTCGACGCCGCGACTCTGTCGAAGCCCGGCGGTGGCGTCGTCGTCCTCACGGTCGCCTCTGAGGAGACGAGCGCGTCCGGTAAACCGATATCCGCAACCATTTTCGACGCTTCTGCCTCCGCGCGCGCTCTCTCCTTGGCCTCCGCCGCGGCTCGTTTTCTCAAAGCCTTCGCCTTGCGCGCTCGATCGATTCGCGTCGTCTCGTTCCACTGCTCCACCACCGCTCGCCTCTCTTCCTCCGCCAACACCGGTCTCTCATCGCGCCCATTCACGATTTTTCTCACCCTCGGCACCGCCTTGGTGATGGACATCGTCGTCGTCTCCCCGTATTCGTCCTTCACGTCGACGCACCAACACGACGCGCCCGTCTCCGCAAACGTATGATGAAACACCTCGGACACTTTCGGTGCAAACGCGCGCTCGCTCTTTCCTCCATCAACGACGCGCGTCGATTCCTTCACCATCGCCCCCGTACCCTCCTCCTCCTCCTCCTCCTCCTCCTCCTCGTTCCGTTCCTTCGTCTCGTCTCGTCGTCCCGCAGCCGCCGCCCTCTCCTTCGCCATCCGCTTCGCCGTGGACTTGGCGAGTCCGTTCCCCTTTCCCACGCGTCCCCACGCGTCGCATTCATCTCTCCCATCTCTCAGTTTCCGCTCCATCGCCGCGTGCGCCTCCTCTCTCGCCCGCATCAGCGCCTCGCGCGTCATCGCGCCGGCGGTGGACGAGCGTGTCTTCGCTCGATGGCGTCTCTTCGTCGACGACGACGCGTCGTTCGCGGCGGACGAAGGCGCGCGATCGGCACCGACGCTCGAGCCGTCGCGCTCGAGCGCGCTGAACGGATTCGCGGTCGACATCCGCGCGCGTCGTCGTCTCGCGCGCGACGACCGCGCGGTCGCGACCGACGACCGCGCGGTATATGGTGGATACTCGGACAAACGGTACGTATGACATAGGGTGATACCACTCTCTGGGAGGACCGTGTGTGTGTGTGTGTGTGTGTGTGTGTGTGTGTGTGCGGTCCCTTCGTTCGCTCGCTCGTCAGTCTCTCTCGCCCGTGGACGCCGAGCGCGCGCGCGCGAAGTCGAACGAACGGTGGAGTTCTCCGCGTTCGTCGGCGACTCTCGTTCGATTCGCGGCTCGGTCGTCGTCGAGCGCGATTCGATTCGATTCGATTCGATTCGATTCGATTCGATTCATCCGTTCGATCGACGAATGAGTCGTCGACCGAGGCTCGTGGACATCGATTGGCGCGTCGGCGTCACCGCGAGCACGAGCGAGACGAACGCGAGCGGCGCGTCGCGGGTGAGCGTGCGGTTGACGCTCGAGGAGGACGCCGACGACGGTGAAGACGACGGCGACGACGCCGCCGCCGGCGTCGAGACGTCGGGGGTGATCGCGCCTCCTCGCCCTCGCCGACGCCCTCGCCGACGCCGGTTCGAACGCGTGGAGATGTCGGTGACGCAATTTTACGCCCTCGCGCGCGAGCTCGACAAGGCGCGCGCGGCGCTCGACGCGCACGCGGGCGCGCGCCGTGGATAGTAGGGTTTAGGTGGCGGCACCATGTATCATAGAGGAGCACGAATGTACCCCAACGAAATACACGAAATACCACAAATAAAACGCGCCCACTCGACCGGAACCGCCGCCGCCGCCGCGATGCGATGTCGACGCGCGCGCGAGAGAGACGCGCGCGCGTCGACGCTCGAACGTCGTCGAGCGCGCGCGCGCGACCGTGATGTCGTCGCCCCGCGTCTCGGACGCCGATGGACTCGACGCGAGCGCGAGAGGCGCGCTCGCGCGACTGCGCGCGGCGCACGGTGGACGCGCGAGCGCGTCCTCGTCTCGCGTCGTGCGCGTGTGTGACGCCGTCGAATCCGCGATCGAGGGCGCGGGGGCGCGAGTGACGTCCACGAGCGTGTTCGCGGCCGCGTTCGGGGCGCTGGAGCGGGCGATCGAGGCGGCGGAGACGGGAGGGGAGGATGCGCTGGAAGCGCTGGAGGCGGTGAGCGCGGCGGCGGCGGAGGCGGCGACGGATGCGGATGATCGAGTGGTGCGAGCGAAGATGGAGCGCACGTGCGAGGTGATCATGGCGTGTGGACGGGTGGTGAGCGCGCGGGCGCCGAAATCGATGCGACACGTGGCGAAATTGTTGGCGAGGTGCGCGTCGAGCGCCGACGCGAGCGGAGGGTCGGAAAAATTTGGAAAGAGGGCGTTCCAGGCGACGCTGAATTTGACCGTGGACGGTCGACCGAAAGTGCGAAAAGCGGCGGTGTACGCGCTGTCGGACGTCATGCGTAGGATGCAGGAGCGCACGGGCGACGCTCGAGGATTGGGTGAGACGTACGGGGAGATGACGGCGGCGTTCGCGAGAAAAATCGGAGAGGCGCCGGAAGGCGCCGCCGCGGAAATGGAAAAGGCGCGAGGCGCGGCGGGTGCGAAGGATGCTCGCGCGCGTGCGACTGCGGCAGCCACGGAGGCGTTGTACATGCTCGGCGCGATGAAGGCGTTGTTGCCCACGCTCGACGAACCCGCGTGCGGCGCGTGCGTGGACGCGTGCGTCAGCTTGTTGGATTTAGACGAGCCCTTGCTCACCCAACACGCGACAGAGGCGCTTCTGGCGCTCGTGAATTCCCCCACGAGCGATAATAGCGGAGAGGGCGTGAGCGCAGACACCATCATGGGAATGATGCAGCCGGTGGCGGCGGTGGCGAGCGCAAACTTGAACACGGCGCCGACGCAGGTGATTTCCATGGCGCGCTTGTTGGCGCGCGCGCAGTGTAAGCTGCACGCCGTCGACGCCGCGTCTTCCGAGAAGACACTGCCGACAACGTCTCATTCGCTCGTGAAGCTTTTCGCCACACCGCACGAAGGCGTGGCTACGGAGATTGCCGAAGCGCTCATCTCGCTCATGCGCTCGTGCATCGATTCCGGCATGGTTCAAGACAGCATCAAGGCTATCGCGTCGGCGCGAGCCTCGGGTAAAGCAGCTCCATCGAAACCTACACCGCTCATGTCGGTCGCTTCGAGCGTGGAAGCCGCGATTGGATTCCGCTACCGTGGTGCGTGGTCGGTGTCAATTCCTGTCGTGACGTGCGCCTTTATTCGTCTCGGGCCGGCTTCCGGACCAATCTTGTCCGGCGCTTTGAACGCGCTCGGTGAGATGGGTGAACACGCGAGCGAATTGATGTGCAAACAACAATTACAAGACTGCATCACGGCGGCTATTCAAGCCATGGGTCCCGAACAGGTGCTTCAGGCGCTTCCGTTGAAGCTCGAGGAAGCAATCGATGCCGAGCTCTCGAACCGCGACGACGAAGACGGAATGGATATGGATGAACACGACATCATGAACGCGGCGAGTCGTGAGACCGGACGTCTCTGGCTCATTCCCTTGTTACGTTCTGGTTTAATCGGGGCGAGCATGTCGTTCTTCGCGGACGCCATTCTTCCGCAGGCGCGCGCTCTCGGTACTCGGGCCGAGCAGGCGAGAAACAAGCAGAGCGCATTCGAGGCGCAGCGATGCAGCGCGGCTGAGCACGCGCTGTGGAGCTTGTTCCCGGCGTTTGCGAATTGGCCCAACGACGCCGCGGAGGCGTTCCCGATGATGGCGAAGGATTTAGGTAACGCACTGAGCTCGAGAATCGATTTACAGGGTCCCATTTGCGAGGGATTGAAACGCTTGATTCGCCAGGGACGCATCGGAGCGGGCGTGTACGAGGTCGACGACGATGATGAAGCCGGCGACGGCGCGTCGACGATCGCTGCGGGCGAGGCAAACGACGATGATATGCCCGCATTGTTCACCGTCGACGTCGCCGAGGCGCAGCTCGTAGCTGTCGGAAAGTACGCGCGGAACTTTTTGCCCATCTTGTTCAATCTCTTCATCGCGTCGCCGACGTCCCGCCGCGGAGAGTTATCGCACACCATCGGCGCTTTCGCAAAGGTGACGGATCAACAACAGCTCGGTGGCTTTTTTAGAACCGTTTTGCGAAAGCTGGTCAAGGTCACGGCCGACGATCCCGGCGCTCCGGACGCCCTCGTCGAGGGCGGCGACGACAAGACGGCGAGACGGTGCACCTTTATGGATCTCGTCTTCGCCCTCGTCTCGGGACTCGACGATCAAGGACTCGAGATGGTGTATAAAATCGCGAAACCCGCCTGCCTGGAGAAGGAGAGCGTCATCCAAAAGCGCGCGTACAAGTTGCTCAACGAACTGTGCGAAGCGCTGGATGGGAAATGGCTCGAGGCGCACGCAGACGAGGTGGAAGAACTCCTCGTCTCCGGCGTCGATTCGTGTCTCCCGTCGGCGCGACGCTACCGATTGAAAGTCATCGGAAGAATTCTACCCGCTTTACAAGAGCGAGACTCCGAGGCGGACGCCGAACAAGGCGGCGACGGTACCGAAAACATGGCCGGCGCGGGATCTCTCACCGTGCTCCTCTCCGAGCTCATCCTCGCCACCAAGGAGGCTAACGCGCGAACGCGCACTCTCGCGTACCAACTCTTGATCTCCATTCCTCGTTCCATCGAGCGTAAAAACGCCGAGAAGGCTCGCGGTGGGAGTCGTTCCGGAAGCGCCGGCGTCGCGGCGTGGCTCGGCACGGGAGACGACCAGGAGGACGCGCACATGGACACCGAACAGATGGGCGCGGGCGTGCGACGATTCTTCTTGACCGTCCTCGCGGGCATCGTCGGCTCATCGCCCACGATGCAATCGGCGACCATCATGGCTCTCGCCAGATTACTCTACGAATTTTCTTCCGCGCTCGTCTCCACGGTGCCAGAGTTACTTCCGGCGGTGTGCGCGTTGCTCGAGGGAAAATCTCGTGAAGTCGTCAAATCGTGTCTGGGTTTCGTCAAGGTTGTGGCCGTTCGTCTTCCGCAACAAGAGCTCGCGGCGGAACTCCCGAGGCTCATCCCGGCGTTATTGCACTGGTCCGAAGATTCGAAGAATCGATTCAAGCTCAAAGTCCGCGTCGTGTTGGAGCGCATGTGCAAACGCTGCGGCTACGACGTCGTCGAGGCTAGCGTGCCGAGAGAACACTCGGCGCTCATCGCGCACATTAAGCGCGAAGAGACTCGCTTGGAGAAGAAGAAAAAATCATCCATCGCCGGCAGCGAACACGGAGCGAAATCGACGCGCACGGCGCGACGATCGGAGTGGAGAGACGGTGACATTTTCAGCGACGATGAATTGGACGATAGCGACGGCCGAACGCGTCGAAGCGGTCGAGGCGGTCGCGATGGTGGGTCGTTCGCGCCCGCTTCGCGTCGCGGCGGCGGAGAAGGCCCGCGATCCGCGGCAGAGGCGGCGGCGAAGCGCGCGACTGGCGGCGCACGACTTCCAGCGGCTGGCGATACGCCGCTCGATCTCTTGGACGACAGCGCCATGCGTCGCTCCATGTTGCCTCAGGGCGAGCGTCGTCGCGTAAGGTTTGAAGACGAGGACGACGACGGTGCGTATAAGACCGGCGCCGACGGGAAGCTCATGATTTTCGAAGAGAGCGAAGGCGCGAAGCGACGACGCGAAGAGGCGGAGGAGGACGGTTCGGAGGGTGGACGATCCAGGTACACTTCGAGAACGGGCAAGTCGCGCGGCGGCGCCACCGCGCGCACGAACGCGTCCGGTAAATCTGCGCGAACATCCGGTACGCACAACTCCAGAGGCGTCAAGAGACAGCGCACGACGCACGAGCGTCACAGTGCGGATCTCTACAAGGCCAAGGGTAAGACGACGGGCGATGTCTACTCGAAGAAGACGAAGCTCGAGCCGTACGCGTACTGGCCGCTCGATCCCAAGCTCTTGAACCGCCGCAACAGCAAGAAGGTGGCGGCGCGCGCTCAGCTCGGCGGCGTCGTCAAGTCGGCGAAAGCGGCGGGCATCTTACGAGGTAAAAAGTCCAAGCGTGACGCGCAGAGCGTGTAGTCAAACATATGAAATTACAATTCGCAGAGCATCCAGTTGTACGGTTGCGATTTGCTCCGAACCGAATCCAGCGCCTCCTGAAATGTCGGCTCTTTCTCCTCCATCTCGCTCGACCCGTTCGATTCCTGTTCGAGTGCCTCGGGCATCTCCTTCTTCAGCATCTCGGTGTCCTCTTCGCACGACACCATGTACGATTCCAAACTATACAAATCGTCGACGTTGTCGGCGGCTTCCCCATCGAGGACCACCTTGGCCTTGATCTTCTCAATCAATTCGCGAGGGTCCAATTCATCCTGCGTCGTCGCGAAGTGACTGATGTTAACGCTCCCGACGAGTCTTCGAATCGCGTCCTCTTGCGCGTTGAATTGTCCTCGCTTGAGCGGATTCACATTCTCCGGAGACCAGTGCACGAAGATGTATTTCACGCGTCGCAGCGCGCCCTTTCCAAAGCCGATCCGCGTCAACGCAAACATCACCTCATCAGTCGGCAGCCATTTCGTGAGTTCATCGAGCGAACCCGTCCCAGCGTTCGCCACCTCGCTCCCTCCGTTCGCGTCCGGGCGCAGCGCGTACCAATTAAACGGTCCAGATTCCGCGCGCACCGCCTCGGACGCCCGGCGCAGACTCATATCCAGTCCCATCTCCTTCAGCGTCAACCGTCGCATCTTCCCGCTCCCTCGACTCCCTCGCGCCTCCTCAAACAATCGCTTCGCCTCTCTCAACTGTTCCTCGATGTCAGCCTTCATGGTCGTCATCCTCTCGACGAAATCTTTCGGCGTCTCGCCTCTTTGCAACCGTTCCCCGTCCGCCGCCACCGTCCTCGCCAATCGCTCGACGATTCCATCCACATCGCACTCCTCCCGCGACGAAAACGTCACGCTCGCGCTACACGGTCCCATGTTCTCCTCCACGCCGTTTTTCCTCGCGTTCGCGCGTCCTCTTCGCACCACCGGACACGCGCTTCCGTTCCAATGCACAAAGACGGATTTCCATCGCGCGAACGTTCCGCGCCCGAAACAAAACCTGAGAAGGCCGAAAAACACGCGATCGTCTCTCAGGTGCGCGCGAAGATCCTCCACGCCTCCGATCCCTCGCGCGATGAATCTCGGCGTCGACATCGATCGATCGCGCGCGACCGAGAGTGACGCGAATGGGTGCGCGCGATGCATTGAATCTCCGCAGATCGGCGCGCGGGGCATGTCGACGCGCGCGCGCGGGGATCGTCGCGCGATGGCGCACGCATCGTCGCGCGCGATGCGATCGTCGTCGCTCGGTGGCGGTGGACGACGGCCGCGGTCGGTGCACGAACGTGGCACGCGTCGCGCGCGCGCGTGCATCGTGTGGGCGACGCTCCTGTTGCTGGCGCTGAGTCTGACGCCGCGCGCGTGGTACGCGCGATACATCGACGTGTTCGGGGAGAGGGGTGAACAGAGCATCGGTGAACGGATCGAGGCGCGGATTCGGGCGAGGGAGACGGAGCGAGAGGCGGCGAGATTGGCGGCGATGAGAGAGAGACGGGGAGCGGCGCGGTTTTGGGAATGGTTGGGGACGTCTCGACGGGACGACGATACGGGGTGGAGGGGAGGGAGTGAGAGGGTGGACGCGCGAGAGAGAGGAGGTGTGTCGGTGGATGGGGGTGAGAGGGGGGTCGATGGGAACGTCGCGTCGGGGAGGGATGGTGGGGACGACGGCGAGCGGCGGCGCGAGTTGGGCGAACGAGAGCAGAGCGTTTTACGCGCGCTCAAGGAAAGATTGGTGAAGATCAATCAAGAGCGCGATTCAATCATTTATTTAGTGCGCAAGATACAGGGTGAATCGTTGGATTCGGCGGACGGTGATTTTAGGGAACTGACGGAGAATGAAATAGAAGAGTTGAGCGAAAAGATGGCCTTGCGCAGCGAGTCCAAGTCGTTGCTGAAGACGATTATTCGAGGTTGATCTAGGGGTGTGGAGGACGATTGTACAATACAAATGATTATCAATTAATACACGTCGCACTATCGTTACGACTGCCGCTATTATGTTTCGTCCATGCTATCGAGATATTTGTTCCAGCTGCGACGCATGTCGGCTTCGATTTCAAACGCCTCCGCCTCGGCGCGCGCTTGAAACGTAAAACTCGACTCTTCCGTGATTTTCGACTCCTTCGACGAACCGAGATTGGTGGTGTCTCCGTCGTTCGTGATGTTTATCTGCACGCTCACGTTGACGACGTCTTCGATCCAAATTGAACTGACGTCTGACCATGCGATGTACCACAAACAGGTCGAGTCTCTGGGTGAGCGCTTCTCGGTCTCCACCGTTTGCACGCACATGACTCTTCTATTCGTGAGTATGAGTTTGAGATTTCCGAACACCGTGTGCATCGATGCGAATAAATCGTCGACGGCGGGGTAGTAGGAAATTCCGAGAGCTCGACTGCTCGCCCTACTCGTTCGCATCAAGTACACGGCGCGCGCACTCTTCTCGTCCCATCGTCGAATGATTCCATCCGAGAAAGCAGCGAGAGGTAATCGTCTGATCCGCGTTTTCGACGACTGGTCGGTAGAAACGATGTCCCACGCGGCGCTCTGCACGTCTCGAGCGGTGTTCGCCACGCCCTCGACAGTTCTTGATGCGAAATAAATGACGCCGGCGACGGGTTTCGCGACCAAGTTGGTGATACCCTTCGCGCATCCTTTACATCCTCCGGTGATGCCTCCACTCTTGATACCCTTAAAAGGGATGATGAATAATCCGACCACACCTTCGGTGACGCCTTTACTGAGTCTGCTGAGACCGTTGACGACACCGCCGAAAATTGTGTTGCGCATCCGTTTTCTTTCGATGAGCGACGACGGTAAGCGCGCCAGGTTCGACGACGACTCAAGCACGCCGAAACCGGTTTCCACAGCCTTACTGACGGCATCCAGACCGGTGGACACGTTTGTGAGCGTGTGCATCGACGTCATGATGTTCAGTGAATGCGCAATCATCTTTGATTTGACGGAACTCACAAAGTCTCTCCTCAAGACCGATTGCAGCGTGTTCACTTCAAATTTGTTAAACCCATCGAGCAAAAGATGCAGGCGATGCATGCTCGCAAACGTCATAATGGCGACTATTTTGGCGTTCGCATCCGAAGGCCTGATTCCAGAATTCGGTGTAAAGGTCACGATGAACGTGATGGGTTGAATCGACAAAGACACAATGTGCAGCAAAGAGTCTTTCCCAGTCTGCCGTTTCGCCATTGCGATTGCGGTTGGATTTTCTTCCTCTGTCTTCGCGTCTTGACCCGGAATCTGAGCTTTGAGGATTCTGCTAAACTCAATCAATCGCCAGACGAGTTCTTCACCGGCTCGGATCACTAAACCGTCCTTTGGCGTACACAGATTGAAACAGTGTACGATCACATTATTCGAAAGACTCTCGCTCAGCGTCGCATACAGCTCGATGAATTTCCCGGCGGACGGGTCATGCCACGTAAAGACTGGGTAGGTTGCTTCTTTCGTGGTAAAATCTACCTGCAGTGAACCGACACCGATGAAATTATACATAGAACGCCCCAACACTAAGTTACGTCCGCGTTGCACGCACACATCATCGATGGAGGTATGCAAGAGTTCGACGCAATCGTTGTACAAGCGATCGACGAGCGTGATGGAAAAACCAGCCAAAGTTGTTGATAGATGCTTTTCTTTCTGAATCTTCTTTCCCAACTGTTCACGCCTCTGTTCAAGTATTTCTTTTCTGATCGAGAATGAATCGAAACTGGCCGTTCTGTGCATGAGAAAGATGTAAAAAGTACTCTCCCGCCACTCTCCGACTATCGTCGTTTTCATCGCTCTTCCGTCGCGCTGCGAGAAGAAGAGCTCACCGAGATGCATGAAACCCTTAAAGTGAGCGTTCAAAGTGTTGATTTCAATGACACATTTTTCACCTTTACTTGTTGACACTTCCAAGAATTTATGCGCGTTGCGTTGTTCGTCCGCCACGGCATTTCTCCGTTTTTGACGGAGGCTTTTCATGGGAAAGCTCGGCATGCTCCAAGCCCAGCACATCGCGGACTGTGCGCGCAAAGCATATGCGTGACCGACGCCTTTCATGACAATTTGATCCGCCGTAATTCGTTTCAAAGACACTCTCGTCGACTTAATACCGAGATCACTCTCTTTGACTTGCCGAACAATGACGGGTTCGGTTATATTATTCTTCACGATGATCGGCGCATCTTTCAATGACGCACCATCGCCTCCGGTGAAGAATATTCGGAAACATCCCTCATGCGTGCGCTCGACGATGAATTTGACGATTAACGGTTTGACGTAATCGATAACTTCACCATCCTCGTTCGTTCCTCGTAGTTCTCTGAAGGCGTTGATGTCTTGCGTAGAAGGATTCGCAGAGTTCGGTATAGCCCACGAAGCGCCAGAATAACTAACCATATGGTGTAACGGACAGCTCCACTGTATGGGTTTTTGATCAGAATGTGAACTCAGGTCGGCGATTTGAACGGTTGCCGAATTGAGCGCATCCTCAATGTTTTGCAGTTCTCGAGAGTTGAAATCCAACGAGAAAGGAGTGGGATGCGAGCCCGGCTCAAGCTTGACATGCTGCATGTAATTGGAACGTATGCCCAGTGGGATTCGCGTGAGATTGATCGCCGAGAGCACTGGTTGTATGGTGACTTGTATTGTTGGCCACGTGTCCGTCACTTGATCTTCACCCCAAATCGTCGCAGAACAGTTGAATGTGAGTTTATGGCCAGAAGCCGTGTTGATGCACACGTTCACGGGTTCAGAACGCGCCGATACCGTCACATGTACCGGCGTTGAATCGACACAAATTCCAAGGTCGAACTCTTGTGTCGTTATTTTCTCAACGTTTTGGACGCTCGACTTGAGAAACATGCCAGGATGCGTTTGGCCGCTCGGTATCTCGACGAACGTGTCTGCGTGAACATTTTTCTGACCGGTGCTCTCCTTCATCCACGCTAAACATTTTATGCTACACGCGGAAGAATTCGTTACCAACAAAACGCTTCGATACGACACATTTAATAAGTGTTTCAAATCATCGCCATCGGGTTCATCTTTCGTCAGACGCGTCCTGGTCGCGTCGACGAGCAGCATCGAACACACGTGAGGATAGCCCTTGACGTCCAACCAACAGCAATTCGGCACCGGAGTGCTGCCAACCTCGGAGACACGGAGTGGCATTGGCTTGTTTTGACTGAGCGTGAGATGATTACTGAATAATGAAACGTGAAACGCGAGTTCATGTTTCGTGTCCACGGAAGTGAGACGTTTCTTTTCGTGTGCGAGCAACGAATGACTCAACGCAAGTCTATCGTCGGCGTACACACTCACTTGCGACGCGCAGTGCATGGAAGATGTGACGTGTAGAGGCGCAACTATGCGAATTCGCATTCCTGGGAGCGAGTCAGACGCACTATCTTGTATGTCTTTGTGATGATCTTTCACCAAAATGAAGAAATCTGACCCGTTATTGTAAGAGCACGCGGCGTCATTCAATTTGAAGAACCATCTCATATCGAATGCCTTTGCATCATCCAACTCCTCGGTGGCCAAAGGCTGCTCATCGTTTGACTTCGCTTTCAGCACTAAAAGATGCGACTCAGTCCTCGAGAAAGCAGGCAAGACCAGTTGTTGGTCGGCTTCGACCTCGCCGAATACGTCTTCCACGTCGTCTCTCCTCGTGTTTTGGAAAACAATCTGCTCTGTGAGATCATCGATCGTTTTCACGCGAACGATGGGACGAACCCAACGTCTTCTTCGCGTAGCTCGAGCCTTGCGCTTCGCGGATCCGGCCGGAGGTGGCCATCTTGTTAACCAAACAGCTCCGTACGCCCAGCCGTTCTCGTTCACGACATCCTCCGGCATGTCGAGTTGCCAGGGTCCGTTGAACTTGAACCCTTTCGGTGGCTTGACGTCCGGGAAGAACGCGACTGATCCACGGCCACTTCGGCGTGCGCTATAACGTGCATTCATGATGGCATCTTTCGGCGCCGACCATCCAGCGAAAGGATAAAATCTCTCAGACTCGAACACTTCGACCTCGTCATCCGTGCCTCCTTCGTTCACGCTCGTTTGAATGCTACTGACGCTGATGGGACTGCCGAGAGATTCATGATGCGCACCTACTTTTGTGAGAATGGTGTCGTCGGTCTCATTTTCACACGCCAGATAGCTGAGAAGCTTTCCGCGTTGCGCATCAAAGACTAAACCATGCGTTTTGTGATGCACGACGTGCGACGCTCCCAGTTGCAGATGGATCGGTTCGAACGGTCCTTTCGATGAAAACGAGATGATGAGCGTTTCCTTGTCAGATTGCATCTCCCTCTTCAAGCGTTCGACGTGAGATACGGTATCGAACCATATTTCTTTGACACTCTCGTCATGGATCGAAGGAATGCACAACTGTTGATTGAGTTGGCACATGGGCGGAACGACGCTTGTGATTTCTCCACGCTTGCTACGCGCGCATTTTTCCTGAATGAAACTCCAGCCGCCGGTGCTCATCTCACCATTTCGAATGATAGAAAATCTTCCATTTCCGATCGTTCTGAATCGTCTACTCGATCGCCACGCGGCGGCTGGAGGCATCGGCGCCGTCTCAGTCAAATCTTCGCGAATGCACACGACTGAGTCGAGACAAGGCTTTGTAGAATCCTTCGTCACTACGTTACCGATGGCGACGTAACCATCTGGAGCGACGGGTTTCCAGAAAGTAACCGTATCTACATCTGCCGCCCAAATCATTTCAAAATCGATGGGGAAAGCAGTCGGAGAGATTTGATTCTCCTCGTACTCGAGGACCAACGCCATGAGCGCGCTGCGAGGGGCGACAAGACCTGGAACGATGATCGTTCCAAAAGGCACCAGTCTGTACTCATTTTCCGATTTGGTTTTACCGAATGAAAACCGTGCTTCAATTTCCACCTTTGAAGGTTGACGGGGCGTCCAAGCGCTGAATGCACTCTTCACGCTCTTGTACTTTGTCCACCACGTTTTCACGAGATCGTTCGTCCTGCAAACAATCAGAGGTGGCGCTTTCACTTTGGTCCTCTTCACCATACTCTTGGTCGGACTGTTTAAGATTCGATGCACTTCTTGCGTCTCGCAAATCGGATATAGCGTCAAACCTTCGACCACTCGCGCGCGTAGTTTTACCCTCACGGATGCGCGATTTGGCGCTTCGCACGTCACCCAGCAACCGTCCCAACTTCCGACCCATCCACGTCTTTGCTGCTCGCTAGGAGCCTTGAAGACGCCCGTGACGAGAAGATCATCACCCTGAGGTCCGACGTACGATATCTCGACGACGACGTCCACATCGTCGTTGTGGGTGTAATCGCTGCTATCTTTGCGGTGGAAAAGTGGATGCGGCACGGGTACCTTAACGGCGCCGCTGAGAGTGCCAATCGGTAGCGAGTCTGTGTGATACCTCTGCAATCTACGGTCCCAAGTTTTGATCGTCAACTGGGGGTACGACAATCCATCGATGGGCTCAATACTGAAGACATCGAACGTGAGGTACGACGTCACAAGACTCTCATCGCCGTGATGAATCATATCGTCAAAGACGTCAGCCATTCCGCGAGCGGCGTGCAATTTTGTTTCAACCTGGTGTCGTCCCCCCAAGGATTTTTCTTCGTTCTCACGCGCTGACGATACATGAAATATCGACAAATTTTGTCCAGGGAGCACTTCATCGACAGTGCCGTTGTTTCTTTGAATCCATAACGATCGACCGGTGGCGTTGACGACGACGTTGTCTTGCACCGCTGCGTAAGAGACCAATCTCGCAATTTTTGAATTTTCATCGTTTGGCTTGCGCAGTTGCATCACCGCCTCCATGATGTCGGCGATCGACGATTGATTGATGATCGCTTCGAGTTTATCGCTGCTCTTGATGTCTATCCAAAGACCCGTGGGTGTGAAGCTGGTGATGTCATTTTGCCGTTCTCTCAACGATACGGTGGACCGCCAAGGCGCGACGATCGGTTCGAGTGCGTGCCCGTGTCGTTGATTTCTGTGATTCAAAGCCAACGAAGATTGGACAGAAATATTCATCGACTCGGGTCCCTTGTCGTAGTTCACGATAACATTAGTCAACTCACCAGAAAATAAAACTTCATTTCGCAGTCTCCGTTCAAACGCGACGCCCACTCGGATGGCCGGCGCGTGAAACTTGACCATCGCGCTCGACAACCTCGATTGATTCGAGAAATCGTCAGGCATGTAGAACACTCCGAAACCAAAGTCTGGCGAAGATCCGTGGGGCATTGAATTCACCACGAAATTCTTGGTCGAGTCGTTCGTGATCCAGAAATGCGTCGCAAACGCAGAGGTCTCGTCGTCCACCCAAAACGCGTTCTCCGACGTCCACGTGCCTTTATCTATGTACGTCACAAGATCTTCTCGCACGCACGCGATAGATCCACGCGTCGCAGGATCCTCATCATCGATCGTCACGACGTACCCCACGCTTGCGTAGCCATCCGGCGCGACAGGCCTCCAGAATGTACATCGTTGGGACGTGCCGTAGGCGCGGGGTGGCGCAATCCGCTTGAACGATGCAGGCGGCTGAAAGATTGATTTGTCCTCGCCGAACACGCACGCGTGCAAGGGGGGCAAATCGCCCGTCGAGAGACAATCTCCGGTGGACACGAATCCCGCGGGAGTCACGACCTCCCAAAATCCAATCTTATTCTCGCCGCTCTGCGCGAAACCAATCTCTTTAAACTCGACAGCCGTGGAACACACGGCTTTTGGGGGCGCCGGCACATCCTTCCTCTCCAGCTTGTGTTGCATCGTTCGTTGAAACCCGGGCGGTTGACGGATATCGTGCACCAAAGGTCTCTCTTTGTCTCCGACCTTCGAACACAAAAAACCGTTCGCCATGTTATTGGTTCGCCAGAGAGAAATTTTCGGCATTTGATAGTCGCCGTACAGGCGAAAGTTGACGTGGGTGGACGCCGTCCCGATGTTCGTCACAATCTGTTCTCGAACGCAACGAACGACGTCAAGCGAAGGTTCGTCCGCCTGGGACACAGATGCGATGAGACCCAAGCTCACGAAACCCTTCGGCGCGATCGGCCGCCAAAAACAGGGACAGTCGCTCCCTTCAACGCGTTCAAATTTTAATGGAATCGCGCACAGCGCCGGGACATCGCGTATAAGGCAAGCCTCTACTTCGGGCGCGCCGCCTTCAGACTTGACGACATCCGCGAGCATGGCGTATCCAGCCGGAACGACGGGCCTCCAGATGGTGTAAGATGTATTGCTCCCCTCGCGATTTTGCACGAAAACTTGTTCCAAGTCTGTCTGCACGTTGCTCTGTCCGCCGGCCCAAATGCACGTGTAGAGACTCGTACGCAGCAGCGGTGCGATTGCGAACGCACGAGCGATGCGTTCGACAAAAGCTTTCAATATGTGCATTCTGTGTGGACTCAACTCGATGTTGATGGGCGTGAACGTACCGTCACACGTCGTGACGCCGGAGTGACGGCGAAGTTGCAACGTCATGCCCATCGGCCCTAAAAGAGGAGGCTTCATCGTATCCTTCGTGCGAAGTCGAATGAGCTCGACTGCCGCCGTCGCGTTGTCATGATTGTCTCGTTCCGCATAACAGGACAGGCCAAACAACACGTTGATGTGATCCGCCGGGGAGACGTCACCGATGACCACGTGTACACACATCACGTTTACATCAGTCATCACCGTCTTCTTCTTGATGTCCGTGATTCGTTTGTCTGACCGATCGCGCACCTTCGCCTGAACCGCTTTCACCACGGGAGAACTTTCGGAAGAGTCGCCAGTTTCAACCGCCAACGGTTCATCACCCAAGTCCGTGACGAAACAAACGTTGGAGCCGAGCACGTAACTGCCCCCCGGAGCGATTCGGAAGAATTTTGAAAGCGCTGATTTATCGCAACAAAACGTGATGTTATCGATTTTCAGCGTCGCCCCTTGTCCGATAATGATTCTTGGCATAGTTTTACGACGAGCTTCGTGGTGCGAGTGCGTTCGAATAACGTTGCCCTTGCTGATGAATTTAATCGAATGACCGCACCCATTCAAGCCGTACACGGCGGCGTGGACGTACGGATCGTCTGCGAGTATCCTCACGCTCTCGGTCAGCTGTAAATCATCATCCAACTTGATTTCATCTCCAGGAAGACATTTTACATCCTTGGGAAGAATGAGGTCGGCCAAGTAGGCACCGCCCAAGCTGCGAGGGGCGAACGTTCGCACAGTGTCCAATATGATGTCCATTCGAAGTAGCAATTCCACATGCTGTAGCGAAGCTCGCGTCTGAATCTTTTCTTCATCTTCTCTGTAATTCAATCGAACGAATGGCATGTTTGACGCTCCAGCGTAGAGAATGTGCTTAACCTTGAGGTTCCTGGAGTGGTATGAATCATCATCTATACCGATGACTTGAACCGTCGCGTCCAGCGCCACGCCAAACGTCCTGTTCAAGTTCTTTACAGCGAATACATCAACACCTACCACTTTCGCGGTGGAAATTGGACGGATTTGCATAGGAAGTCGGAAAACTGTCAACTGTGCACTACTCAGATTGATCGTCACTTGCATCGATCGTAAAGATGCGGGCTCACTCACTTCGACTTTGAGGACTGGATCAACGTCTCCCCAACGAATTGGATTTTTCACTTGCACGTTTGGTCTCACTTTTCCAGACTTGACATTCTTTAAAGCGTCGTGTATGCATCGATAATCGCTCCCACATATGTCAAAAAATATGGGCTTCACTTTGATATCGCTCTTGTCGTCGATTTCATGCACCACAACGGGCCCGTTATCAATTCTGGTGTGTTTAGATATGCTCACCTCTATGGGTTTGCGAGTGATCCTTGAAACCTTTGGCTGCTTCCCAGACGTATCGATGATGGTCATGTCCAGTTCGTGAAGATTTATTGAGGTCGTTTCCAAAACAATTGGAAACCCTTCGTCAGTTGGCTTTGAAGAAAATCCACTCGTCATTTCCACGCTTCCCGGAACGATGATGAAATCATGACCAACGCTGTGACCGTCAAGAGTTGTCGCAGGTAGTGTAATCCTAGGTGCGTCAACTTTTATCGCACTGCGCACCTTCAATTTCGTGAAACCATCGCGCGCGCGATTGCACGGGTGAATAAACTTCTCGATGTGATCAGGCTTTTGCGCTCGAAAGAAGGAAAAGAAAGGACCAATTTCCTTGAGTTCGGGTGTCACGAGGATATCCAGACTTGCAAGCTCAAGCTCTATCGAATGATTCGCGCCGTCCTCTTCCTCTCCATCATCGTACACACGATTCCGTAGCGCGAGAGTGGAAGCGGCATCAGCTGCAGGTTGAACATTCCATTTTCCTTGGGCTGCCATCTTTCCAGTCGCCAACTTGATAACGCCGATGCTCACGCTCGTCAATCGACTTGGAGGGCTTATTGATGTATCCCACGAGAAGTCCGTAACATCTAAAACACCCACTGGCAGAATGTCTTCTTTGGTATGGTCGTAGAGTAAAGTTGCAGTGACCGAGGAAAAACTCGTTCGGATCTCTCGAGCGATACGCTTCAACAGCTCATCGCCAACCATGACTCGCGCAGTTTTTGTGGGCATGATTTTCACGAGCTTGAAACCTCGAGGTCGCAATCTAAAGCGCAATGAAATCAATGCGAGAAGAGTACTGCGGCGCAACTCGAGCTTCAAATTATCGTTCACGCGGATATCGATGAGTTTATCAAGTCCGTCGTACTTGGGATTGTCTTGGCCGCGAATCGTCACTGAAACTGAAACAAACTCTCCATTCTTTTTCTCTCCCGAAGCCGCAATACACTCGCGACCGATCGCATCACTCGAGTATCGATCGTGTAAACGAAGTCCCTCAGCCGCGACCCGTATGTTCTTCTCAGTGCTCGCGAGCGCTGTATCGAAACCAACACGCGTCAGGTACAGAGATGCGAGCGCGCGCTCTGCATCCACATCCAAATCACCGCTCAGATCCTGCGCATCCAATTCGCATGGATGTGCTTCCAGTGGCGCAGATACGTGCAGACCAAACGTATGAATACTAATTCCGACATGAACTTGTGTCTTACTCGTCTTCAACTCTTTTCGAGAGTCGACAAGGCCGGCGATATTTTCACGCGCTGCGCTATTGATGCGCGCGTACCACGAATCGAATATAGCCGCTTGGTCTCGAGCGCTCATCTCATCTCTGCCATCGAATGTTATTATGACTCTCTTATCTTTACGGAGCGAAGAGTGCAAGTCATCGACGGAAAGTACCACTTCTCCAATAGCGATGATGTTCTCATAAGGAGCCAACTGCCCGCATAAATCACTCCGCAGCTTGCTTGCTCCTGCACTCTCAAGCAGGTCAAGACGCATAGATCTGGTGGCTTTACTAGCATCGATGAGCGTGACATCGAGTGCCATGGTGTGCTTATCTTTAATCAGTGATATTTTACCAGGTATCCACGAGAGCTTTGCGTGTTCGTCGACTTGTAAAATCATCGCATCGGCTGTGTCAAGCGAAGTCGCCTGTGTAGGATTCGATTTTGAATTTGTCTGAGGTTTCAACGATTTAATCAATCGTCGCAATTTGAATACTCGCTCGGGAGAAACAAAAAAATCGAACGTTGGAAATTCGGTTCTCATGGACAAGTTTGGAGATTCCGACGCACGGCTCAGGCTCTGCATCACGGTCACTGTGTACGCAGGCACATCCAACATCGGGAGAACGACGGGCTCGTATTCTCCCGTCCGAGTCGAGTTTATACTCCAGTCGTTACAGATAAATCCGGCGTGGAAACCATCGGAGCACACTCTGAATGTGTTGCACGCATCTCGCACGTCGGCGTCTTGCGATGCTACTTCAACTTGCCCAACTTGCAACCGGAAGTTCGCATCGTCTGAAGCCAGCATGATGACCGACTTTTCCATCTTTACATCCAATCGGAGTTTTGGTTTCACCTTGAATGCACCTGCATGCTTTTCGATGGCGTCTGTATGAGACTTTTGACTAGTCTCATCTTCGTAAATGAAAGATTGGAGGTACCCCGAGGTAACCTTGTGCCGCACAGCCACTTGCGCGACTCTATCCACGGGTTCTCTGAGTACGTGCACAATCGACTTTTTCAGCAGAGCCTTAAGATAAATATCCTCCTTGGCGCTGGAGTCACCCTTGATCATTTGCACCTGTATCGCACTCGATGAGACCGCATCGCTCCACGAGTCTACCTGTGATATGCGCGACGCGTTGCAGTCTGGGCTCAAAGTCTCTTCTGCCTTCATGTTCATATCTACCAGCGTGCCTTCTGGACTCAACACGGCAAGACTCCGAATTGCAGCGCGCAACTCCGTTCTTTCCGTACCAAACATTCTGGAAAAAGCAAGTTGATTAATGTTGATTCGGAATATTTCATGCTCCGAAGTCGCCAAGCTGGTAATTTCATCGTCCACCATAACGATCAAGACGTTCTTAACACTGACTATGGTGGCGATTTCGACTGACGATGTCACAGCACAGTTTTCCAACTCCATACTGCGCTTACTCAATTGCATCGTAGTTTCCAAATCTTCCTGCCACGTCGCCGGCTCGTCCTCTCTCTGAGCCTGTCGAGCGCGCTTTTGTTTGTGAACCAAATCGAGCGAATCACGCTTACGCACGGCGCGCGCGATCCCTCTGATGGGATTTGTGAGTCCTTTCAAGACTTTCACGGTATTCTTTGCTCCTCCACCAGCAAGACCAAACATTGTTTTGACGACCTGCTTCTGATGAAATCGTTGAGTGCGCTCTCTTTTGACCGCCTGTTGTACGCCACCAGATTCCCTATATTGGGAATGAGCCAAAGTCCTGAAAGTGAAGATGGCGTGCACAGGCAAACTCTCTTCAATCTGATCGATTTCTTCTAAAACACCGAGTTTGAGCTTCGGCGGCCAGCGCTTGTTACGCTGGTCCACGCGTTCGGCGACTAAACACTCCGGAGGGGGAGGCAATTCTCGCAGATAACGCAAGTACAAAGGCACGTAGCGCTCGCGAGCGGCGCTGATGCGGACCATATCATTGACGCTCGAAGCGAAATCTAGACCACGATGTCGTTTCATCTCATTGACGTGCATTTGTACACCTTGAATGGCGAAGCGCCACCAGTCGGCGGCGTTTCCACGCACGCTCGCGCGCGGACGAATGCTTGCGTACGTGTACCGCACGCGACTGGCGCGTAATTTCGCGTACATCGCGTAAAACACTCTCAACTGTGTCGACCTAATGCTAACGTGCACCGATTTGACATCCATCTGAAGGTTATGCAAGGGTTCGTTTTCGTCACCGTTCGGACTTCGTCTTGTGTACATTGCGGTTGCGCGCATCGGTCCGAATATGTAACACTTCGGAACTCTGTGACGCGTGCCGTTGCTCCCGTTACGCGGCACATCGTCGATTCTGAACACAGACGACATTTGAGAGACGAAATATTCATCGCTCATGCCCACCCAACCCTTGGGATGGTCCGCCGCAACGGACGGTGAACCGGCGTCAGTGTACACGCCAATTTGTTCCAAATTGATCACCTTTCTCAATCCCTCCGCAAATCCCCCAACCTGAAACGCGACTCTCATGTCCTTGTCCACCGTCGTCAGCGCCATTCGTTTGAGCACGAATCCCATCCCACATGGCGCGCGATTGTCATCGCACTCGCCCTCGATGCGCACGTGCACCTTCGCGACTTCCACCATGGTGTTCGCAAGCGCGACGTCAATCAAACCCGCTATACCGCTCCTCTTTTTCATCATACTGATTCGTTTCACCGTCTCATCTTGCGCCTCTAAAGTATCCGCATCAACGATCGGATTCCATCGCAACCATGCCTGTTCCGCGGCGTCCACCGCGCGTCTCGTCGCCTTGAGCGCCTTGGCTCGCCTTCGCTCGGCGCGTTCGCTCTCGCTCCCCTCCGCCGTCGTCCCTTCACCCTTCTCATCGATCTCCGCCACGACGTAGACGCCGTGAAACGTCACTTTGATTGCATCTTTACCCAAATTTCTCCACGGTATCTGCAATCGCAGTTCATCGACGAATCCGTATCGCACGCGAACGCTCGGCTCGTCTAAAATTTTCGTCAGCGCCGACGCGCGCACGCGCACCCGACGTATCCGCACGTCCCCGTTCAGGACGCCGACGCGGACGTCGCCCTCATCGATGCCCTCGAGAAAAGCGCCGAGCCTGGAATTCAGCGCATCGGTCAGCTGTTTCTCGAACATGGCGGCGTCGAGCGCGCTCGAGGAGGAGGAGGACTTCGCGCTCGAGGTCCGTTAATCCACCCACGCACGCACGCGTTCGACACCGCCGACGACGCGTGAGACGTGCGCGCGCGCGAACGAGCGCGAAAATAGATACGAACCGGCGTGCTGCGCACTCGAGATGGACTCGCCGCCGGTCTCGTCGCGCCGCGCGCGCTCTGTCGCCGTTCGCGCGCGGTCGCCGTCGCAATCGCCGACTTTTTCCCGAAAGCACGGGTATAAAATAACGGACACATGATCTATATTTAAATATAGATAGATAGATCAAAGTAGCATAATGAGCATACAGTTGATAGCTTAAAACTCTTCTCAATGCGGTACACGTGCCTTGTATGCGTGCGCTCCACCGTTGTCTCGGGAGGGGACCGTTGCATGAATCGCGGGCACCCCGGCGACGGAAGACGCGCGCGCGCGACCGCGACGAGGAGCGCGACCGCGAATCGACGCGCGACGAACGCAAACGACCATGTTACCTCCGCCTCGAGGACCCGGGGGCGGTGTCTCGCGCGCGGGCGCGTCGAACGCGTGCGGAGGACTCGGATGGCGAGGGGACGCGAGCGGTGCCTCGGGACGGCGTCGCCGCGCGTCGACGTCGGGACGCGCGCGCGGACGACCGATGGAACGGAGAGGAGACGCGCGCGGTGACGCCGCGGGACGCGCGCGGTCGATCAAAGAGCCGAACGGGGCGACCGGTGGGACGACGGACGGGAGGGGAGGCGCGAGCGGCGGAGGCGCCGGCAAGCAAGGGGGCGGCGGCGGATTCGGGAGTCTGTGGGACAAGGCGGCGGAGCTCACGAAGAAGGCGTCGGCTTCAGCGTCGTCGTTGGCGTCGTCGACGCAGGACGTGGTGACGAAGCAGTTCGACGAAAAGGCCAAGTTGATTCAGCCGTCGATGAATGTGGCGGTGGACCACTTTGGGCCGACGGCGAGGCAGATTAATAACCTGTTGAAGCCGATCACGACGCCGATACGCAACGAGTGGATGAATCTGAAGCCGGAAACGAGAAGAGTGTTGAAGGGTGGGTTTTTTGGTGCGTTTTTCGGGAATCTCATCTTGGGATGGCCGGCTCGCGCGGACCGCAAGCGTTTGAGACGCAAGGTGGAGCAAATGCACCTCGAGCGCACGAAGATGCTCGTGGATGACTTTTCGCTCGAGCGCGAAGTCTTATCGCTCAACGCGGAAAACAGACGTCTCGAAAAGCGCACGCTTCGCGCGGAGATGGCGTTGAATGCCATCAAGCGACGTCTGGGTGAGTACGTCGTCCAACCATCTACGGATACGAAATTCGCCGACCCAAACTTGCAAGGAGTGATGCCCGGCGCGCCCTGGGCGAACGATTTGCTCGATGCCGTGGGCGCCCGCGTGGATGGAACGGCCAACGGGGGTGACGCGAATCCCACGGCTGTGAACGCGGTCTCGAACCGCGGTGGTGATTCCAAGGATGCGTGGAGTCGGCGCGACGAGGCGTGGGCGCACGCGTTCACGCTCGCCTCCGAGGAAGCGTCGAGCGATGGTGGTGAGCGCCCCACGAAGTGAGCGCCACGATGTCTTTATCGGCATTTCACGTGCGAAGAAAACCGATCGAACTCTCGCATTTGCTGCTACGTACTCAATTTCACATCACATCATCAAATCAACAAATCTACAACTACCGACCCACCTCCATCTACTGTGCCAACTTTAGCGCTTCCAATACTTCGACATCTTCGGTCTCGAGTAAATCGAATTCCGCCGCCTCCTCGAGTTTCACCACGGCCTGAGCTACACACTTGGCCGGCAGAGGTATCGGACCGTCACTCTCCGCCGTGAGAGAAACGAGACACATCTCGGACACGGCACGATACGCCGTCGTCTTCAAAGCCGCGCCGAGCATGTAACTTAAACTCTTCGCGTTCGCCCCTTCACACGCGCCAAAACTCTCACCGTAATACCAATTGAAACTCTCCAACGTTTTGAAGTCGCCATCACCCTTGGCTTCCGCGAACAACACCAGCGCGCGCTCGAGTCGCGTCTCCGTATGCCGCCGTCTCGCCGCCTCGAACTCTCGCAGCGCCGCCATGACGTCTGGGTGCGCCTTGTATCCACGGCTCTGATCCCAACTCGGACTCTCTCTCGCCGCCGTTTTCAACGTCTTCAACGTCTCCGCGCGCGCGCACAACTCGGCGTGCGCCTCCGCCACTCGCGTCGTCGCCTCGGCTTCCGTCGTCGCCGCCGCCTCGGGCGCGGGCCTTCGCTCCCTCGCTTTCGCCTCCCTCTCCATCTTCCGACGCTCCGCCTCCGCTTTAAACTCCCTCACCTGTTCGCGTTTCTCCTCTTTCCGTTTCTGTTCGCTCGCGCGCGCGTCAGTCGCCGCGTCGCGTCTTCTCCGTCTCGAGCGCGAGACGGTCGCTTTTACGAACTCGCGCCCATCGACGAACGCGCGCGTCGACGCACCTGCCGACTCGCCGGGGATCTCTTACACACGACGCGCACCGCGCCGCGTGCGACGATGGACGCGACCGCCATCGCGCGCCGTCGTGTGACGACGCTCCCGCGCGCGCGGCGAGCGAGGAAATGAAACCTACGCAATTTGGGGGCGCGAGTCTCGACGTCGCCGTGAGATGACTACGGGATGTGATGCTACACGTGGACTAAGAAACGATCGAGCGCGCTCACTTGCCGCCGCCGACGACGCGCTCGACGTACGGACGAAGCGACGTCGTCGCGAGTCCGCTCGGGACGATGTAGTCGGGACGCTTCCAGGGGACGAGCTTGTAGGCGCCGACGCGCGTGCGCACGCCCGGGTTGATGGCGCCCTTACCCTTGTAGAAACCCTTCTTGGCCATCTTCGTCGTGAGCGTGTTGAATCCGACGCGACGCGCGCGTCGGGCGAACGCGACGGCGGCCGTGGCGAAGACCATGCGCGTACGGTTCTGAGGCGCCCGGCGCCGGCGCCGAGGGTCGCGGTACTCGCGAGCGGTCGGTCACGAGCGGTTGATCAACTCTTGATTAATACATAATAGTTTAAAACGTCTACGACGCGGCACCGGCTCCCGTCCGCGAGGTTGCTGTGATGTACACCGTCTCTCGTCTCTCACTCGACGACGTCGACTGTGGTCTTCGCGTCGACTAAACACAGCTGTCTAAATCTGTTGGCCATGTTGGTTTGCTGATTTTCGGATCTATCGAGTTTCCCCTGCACGCTCACCTGAGGAAGCACGTAGACTTGCTTGCGCAGGGCGCGTAAAGCCTGCATGTCGATGGTGCTGCCCGACTTGACGGAGTGGCGAATGGAGTTTGCTTGACTCATTCGCACGACGTAAAAGTCGCTGCTTCGCATATCACATCCAGCATTTTTTATGATGCAGGCGTTTTGAGACAGTTGTTCGCACGCGCACGACGCTGGGCATCTAAATGTGACCCCGTCTCGCCCGCCTGCCATCGCTTGTTGCTCGAAAAAGTACGGGCGGTAACCCAGGCGCACCGTGTTCCAAGACACGGTCGAGTTCAACATGCTCAACAACCCGTCGACGTTGATGTCCTCGGCGGTGAGATCTTTCGTCATCGCGTCTTCTTCCATGATCGTGATGGTCTCATAACCGTTCACTTTCGCATCGAGCATCGCGTGCACGTGCGACATCGACGCCTTTCGCCAGTGGTCGGCGCCGTTGCGACTGTAGCACGGATCGACGTCCGTCCCGTGCACCGTCGTGACGCGCCCGGCCCACTCCGGTGGAATTTCTAATCTATCACACTTCATGCAAATTATGTACACGTGCTGACCCAACAACGCCAAACGCGCGCCCGAGTTTGAAACCTTCAAACACGAGTTTTCGTTTCGGGCGTTGCACCCGGGGGACCACTTGCTGCCCACGTGCTCTTCAAACTCCGCCTCTCTCCTCCTTCTATTGCGCATCGCACACACGTACTCGTTCGGCTGTCCGATCCACGCCGCTTCGGAAGGATCCTCCGAACCTTTGAACTCGATCGCTTTCCTCGCGCGCCACGGTTGACGCGCCGGCGGCGTCTCCGTCGCGCCCGCCTCCGCCGCCGCCTCCCTCCTTCGCGCCGTCCACCGCCGCCCCAACTCCGCCTCATCTTCCCCCCCCAAACGCGCGACGCCCGCGGTACTCCCACCACCGGTCGTCGAATACAACGCGTACGCCGCGCACCCGACCACACCCACCATCACGGCGACGACGCCCGCCGTCCTCGTCGTCGCCGCGCCTCTCGTCGCCGCGCCTCTCGTCGCCCCGCGCTCTTCGTCAAACTCCCCTCCCCCCGCGTCCGACACTAACCCCGCGCGCTCGCCCACCAGCGCGTCTCGCTCACACGCGTCTTCGCACGTCTCCTCCGCGCCTCCTCCGAGCGCGACGTCCAGCGCGCGCGTCACCCACGCCGACATCGCGTCGTCCAACACTATAGTCGGTGGCGCGATGCGCGGCGCGGATGTCGGACGCGCGACCGCACGAGCGCTCGCCTCCGCGTCCGCGCTCGACGAACGAACGCGACGAGACGCACGCGAATCGCGCGTCCGACGCTCGCGGCGTCCCGCTCGAACGCGCGAGTCGCGCGCGTCGAGCTCTCGAGCGCGCGCGATCGACCGCCCGCGCGCGCCCGCGGGCCCGCCACACGCGGCATCCTCGATCGCATGCAATGTACCTCGAATACGGCATTATTCTACGTAGTGTAGCGTACATGTGATCATAGTATCCGATAGTACCTGGGTGTAGGTTTCCCCACAAAGTCGGACGAATGTCCCACTGTTCCATCACAACGAACACCATGAAATCGCGGAAACGCACCGTCGAGCCGCGCGCGCGCGAGGCCGTCCACCCGGACGGATAGTCTTTAATAGGTATTAAATACGACGTATGCGAATGATAAAAAGTTGCTTCGGTCTGAGATTTAGCCACGCCCGATGCGGCGCGCCACCGCCGGTGCCATTCTTTCTTTCGTACACGTGATGGTGTATTCGTCGTGCGCGTACGGTCCGTATGTCCGGTCGCGTGTTATGGAGACGGTGCGCCCGCCGACGCGATGGCGCGTGGCCTCGGCGCGCGCGCGGCGCGTTCGCGCGCGCGGTCGTCAGAGCGCCTCGTCCATCGGTCCTCCGGCCGCGGACGGCGCGGATGTCGGTGATGTCGGTGGTGCGCCCGTCGGCGTCGGTCGCGCGCGCGGACGCGCGCGTGGAGGCGCGATGCGGGAGGTTGGGGCGCGCGACGACGACCGCGGGGCGAGTGGTGCGTCGACGGCGCGGGACGTTCGCGCGCGGGGGAGGGACCGGCGCGAGCGTCGCGAGGGAGGAGGGGGCGGTGGTGGACGCGTCGTCGTCTCGCGCGCGCGTCGCCGTGGTCGTTCGGGCGAAATCGTCGCGCGATGGTGAGGAGGTTTGGGGTCGCGTCGGCGCGGGGACGCCGACGCGGCGTCGGGACGTTCGCGCGCGTCACGCGTCGTGTTGCGGTGGAAATGAGAGTACGCCTCGATCGATGGATGTGGGCGCGTCGCTGAGCTCGGATGAGGATGAATTCGTGTCGCAGGCGGGGATGTTGGCGACGAGCGGCGGCGAGGGTCAAAGGTCGGCCGTCGAGCGCGCGTTGGACGCCGTGTTCGAGGCGACGGGCGTGCGTAAGGTGGCGGATTTCTTGTATGGGAACGCCATGGTGGCGGTGTTGGCGTTGGTGTTGTTCGCCGTCGGTGGGATCGCGCACTTGGGGGCGCACGGCGGAGGCGCAGGGTTGGTGCAGACGTCGATGGCGGCCCAGGTTTCGAAGGTGTGCGTGGCGCTCGTGTACTTCTTGGCGGGGACGCCCGAATTTGTGAACTTGGCGTACGATCTCGCCGCGGGGCGCGTGAACATACACGTGTTGACGATTTTAGCCGTGTTGGGAACTATCTTGCTCGGATGCGCCATGGAAGGGGCATTGTTATTGGTGTTGTTCGCGGCGGCGCACTTCGTCGAGAACCGTTTGACATTGCACGCGAGAGGTGATTTAAAGGCGCTATGGGGCACTGTTCCGACGACAGCGGAGATGGTGACGATGAACGCGGATGGGAATCCAGATCTTGGGAGCTTGCGTGAGGTTCCGGCGGCGGATGTAGACGTGGGGACGATGATTTTCGTCAAGGCGGGACATCAAGTTCCCTTGGACGGCGTCGTCGTGCACGGAAGCGCTTTGGTGAGTATTCAACACATCACGGGCGAAGCGTTACCGGTGATGAAGAGATACGGCGACGAGATCCCCGCGGGGGCGATGAACACTGACGGCGCGCTCGTGGTGAAGAGTTTACGTTCGAGTGAGGAGAGCACCCCCGCGCGCATCGCGCGTCTGACTGAGGCGGCGCAAGCGCGTCGGCCGAAAGTTTCGCGGTTGATCGATGCCATCGGTGATCGGTACAGTAAAGCCATCTTGGCCATCACCTTTATCAGCATGATTGTTGCTCCGCTAGTGCTCGGAATTCCGTTCCTTGGTCGAAGTGGCGCCATGTATCGTAGCTTTGCATTTCTCACCGCGGCGGCGCCCTGTGCGTTGTTGATGTCACCCTTGGTGTACGTGGCGGCCATCGGCGCCATGGCTCGCCGAGGCGTGCTCATTCGCGGTGGGTTGACCTTGGACGCGCTCGCGGAGGTTGGCGCGGTGGCGCTGGACAAAACCGGAACCATCACCACCGGTCAGATGACGTGCTCGAGCATCACACGATTTGAAAACGGTGCGCGTCGGAGCGACGTCGCAAGCGCATCGCCAAAGGCGTTGGCTTATGCTTTGAGTTTAGAGCGCGGATCGTCGCATCCCATCGCGACGGCGGTGACGCAAACCGCACGCAGCATTGATTTACCGGACGTCGGTGCCGTCAAGGATTATAAATTAGTCGCCGGACGCGGTGTCGAGGGCACGTTCGAGGGCAAGCGCGCGAGATTCGGAAGTCCCGATTTCGCGCTCGAATTGTGCGATAGCGGTGCGGACGAGTGCTTGGCCGAAGTGAGTGCAAAGGAGGGTGAGATTCTCTCCGTGCTTACGATTGAGGGCGAGACTCCGGTGTTGTTTAGCTTCACGGATACGTTGAATCCACAAGCGCCGGAGGTGGTGGAGTCTCTTCGAAGCGGCAAGTGTCGAAGAAGTTGGTGGGAGTCAGAGAGCAAGGCTGTGGGCGTGGACGTCGTCATGCTCACGGGCGATACCGAGACAAGCGCTGCAACCATGGCGGAGGCGATCAAACTCGAGCCCAAGGACGTGCATGCTGGTTTGGCGCCTTCGCAAAAGTTGGAGCTTGTGGAAACGATGCGAGAACGCGTCAAGTCGACGCGATACTCTCGAGTCGCCATGGTGGGCGATGGTATCAACGACGCGCCGGCGCTCGCCGCCGCCGACGTTGGCGTTGCCATTGCGTCGACTCCTAGCGATGCCGCGGCGAGCGCCGCCGACGTTCTCTTTCTCACCAAGGACGAGGGCGGTATCTCGCAATTGCCAGAATTGTTTTCAGTGGCTGAGCGTACGAGACGAGTGTTGCGACAAAACATTGCCCTGGCAGTGGTGTCCATCATCGGATCCTCTGTGCCCGCCCTCTTCGGCGCGTTCCCGCTTTGGCTGGCGGTGCTCTTACACGAAGGCTCAACGCTGATGGTGGGGATGAACTCAGTTCGTTTACTCGTTACGTTCGGTCGTCAACCCCTCTCCAAGGGCACCAAGCTCGCGCTCACCGGTTTCACTGTGTTTTGCTGCTTGGGCGCCGCATACACCATGTGCAGCGAGGCCATCGCTATTTGGATCAGTCACTTGCACTTGTTGCATTGGATGAACGTGGTGACGGCGTTCAAATCTGCCTGGGCCGGTTTATTGGCCGGTTGTTTGCATACCCTGACCGGACCGGATCACTTGGCGGCGCTCACGCCATTAACTGTCGGCCCAAGCCGCGCGCAAAACGCCCTCATGGGCGCCCTGTGGGGATTCGGTCACAACACGGGTCAAATCCTCTTCGGTTGTATCTTCATTCTCCTCAGAGATAGGTTGCCGCTGAACATGGAGGTGATCGGTCAGTTCGGACAGGGCATTGTGGGCTTGACGCTTATCATCATCGGCGCGTTGGGTTTCTGGGAGATCGTGGGCGGACACTCGCACTCGCACTCGCACTCCCATTCGCATTCACATCCGCACTCGCACTCTCACGGCACCGATACGCCTGTGAAGCGCGATAGTAGTTTCATCTCGTGGACGTACATCACCGGTACCATCCACGGGTTACAGCCAGATTCATTATTTCTCCTCTTACCCGCGCTGGCACTTCCGCGCGTCGAAGCCATTTCATTCTTGGCGACGTTCTTCATTGGAACTATCATCTCCATGGGCACGTACACATATTGCATTGGTGCGGGGGCGGCTGCGCTCGAGAAGAATAACCCGAAGTTTGTGAGCTACATTTCGCGCGGTTCAAGCGCGGTCGCGCTCGGCTTTGGTGTGTTATTCGTCGTCAGCGCAATCTTTGGCTTAGACCTCATTTAAGCGCAACGATAGAATTGTAAGTGACTGTAGGCTGGAAAAACAACGAGATTAAAGAAACAAAGAAAGGACTAGTTCATATTTCAAGTAATCTTAAGCTCTCTTAGGCACGTACGGGGCGAACAATACCGCGGAGTTGTGTCCACCAAATCCGAAAGAGTTGGACAACGCAACCTTCACATCAATCTTTTCCCGAGTCGGGCCGACTAACATAGAGGTATCGACGCCTTCATCCGGAGTTTCCAAGTTGATGTTCGGGTGGACCTCTCCGGTTGTGATCGCCTTGATGCACACGACAGCCTCGACGGCGGAAGCAGCGCCGAGCAAGTGGCCTATCATGCTCTTCGTGCTATTGATTTTAGCGCCCGACGCCTTGAACTTGTTCTGCAACACGCGGAGTTCGGCAAGATCGCCAGCCGGAGTGGACGTTGCGTGCGCGTTGATATAGTTGACATCTTCAGCCTTCACATCAGTCAATTCGAGCGCCTTGTCGATGGCAAAGTTGACACCCACACCGTCGGGTCGCGGCTCTGTCATGTGATGCGCATCACACGTCGCGAATCCACCCAAAACTTCCGCTACGATCGGCGCGCCACGCTCGAGCGCGCTCTCCAAGGACTCGAGAACGAGCACACCGGCACCTTCACCCATGACAAAACCGTCACGATTCGCATCCCACGGTCTGGAGGCAGCCGCGGGATCGTCGTTACGTGTACTCAGCGCCTTGGCGGCGGAGAATCCAGCCATACCGACGGGAATGACGCACGCATCGCTCGCCCCAGCGAGCATCAAATCGGCCTCACCGTTTTGAATGTGCATAATACTATTTAAGATGCAAAAGTTACCCGTCGCACACGCGGACGCGATCGAGTAGTTGGGTCCCATGAAGCCAATATCCATAGCCGTCAGCGCGCTCCCCATGTTGGTAATCGCGAACGGAATGCAAAACGGGTTCATCTTCCTGTGCCCAATCGTCACCAAATTCTCCGTCGCCGTCGCAAAAGTCTGCATACCTCCCAACGCGCTCCCGATGAGACATCCAGCCTTGGATTTATTCACGTAATGCGCACCCTCCTCGTCGTTCCAATTCACCCTTGCATCCTCCAGCGCTCGCTTCGCCGAGACGATCATGTACGAAATGTACGGATCCACCCGTCGCGCCATCTTTTTATTCATGTACTCCCCCACCTCAAACTCCTTGATCTCACCGGCAAACTTGGTACCGATCTCGCTCGCGTCCCACTTGTCGATGTTCGCGATGGCGCTCTCGCCTCGGCACAGTTTTTCATACACCTCATCCACGTCGCAGCCGTGCGCCGTGACCGCGCCCATGCCCGTGATCACCACGCGCTTCTTCCCCCGATGATTCAACAAATCGACGTCTTCGCTCGACGCGCGCGTCTCGACGCGTCGAGCGCGTCGTGCGCGAGTCGTTCGTCGTTCGATCGCCGCGCGCGCTAATCCTCGCGGTGGCGCGGACGCGCGAAGCGTCATCGTCGCCGCCGTCGACATGTTCGCGTCGCGCGGGCGCGAGAGTGCGCTCCGTCGTCGTCACGTGTCGCGACGCTCGATGGACGCGCGCGAGCGTCGTCGTGTGTGGAGACGCGCGCGATCTATCCGCGCGCTCGATGGATAAGTTGGCCCAAACCCTCGGTGGGACGGGACGCGCGCGGAGGCGCGGAGAGGCGCGGAGAGGCGAGATGAACGCGATTACACGGTGAGAGAGGCTAGTGTTCGTCGTCCGAATCGATGTCGCCGTACTCCCACACGCCGTGGTGGGCGCGACGGGCGAATTCCTGGGCGTCGAGCATGTCGTCGAGGAGCGGTTTGGCGAGTCGGCGAGACGCGGCGCGGACGTCGACGCGCGCGAAACCGGCTTTGAGAACGTCGATGGCGATGGATTCGGTGGTATCTTCGTCGCGGAAGAGGGTGACGGTGAAGGTCGGGGGAGCGTCGGCTTGCCACGGTTTGGTGGTGGGGGAACGATCGCGAGCGTCGATTTTGGCATAGAAGACGCGGCCGGAGAGGAGGTCGCCGACGCACGTCGCCGCTTGGTACCCGTAATCGGAATCGATGCGCGGAATTTTGAGGTACGAGAGCGCGCAAAAGTTTGCCATCGGTGGAATGGTGGTGGTGGTGACGCTCGCGTCCTTTAACGGGCGCAGACGGCTGAATGGAACCTCTTCACAGTTGCCGAAATCGCAGTAAAAGACGCCAACGGGTTTGTCGCCGACGCGCCGCTCCGTGACGATGGCTCTGGACCATTTATCATCGCCAGTGTACTTGGCGGCGACCGCATCGCCAGGTTTCGGTTCGAAGACACCGTCGAACGGCTTGGTCGCGTCCTCGCCGTCGTACAGTTCGGCGAGTTTCTTGGTCACCTCATCGATTTTGCTTCCGTCGAGTTTCTGCGCGTAGAAACGACCGCCGGCGACGCACTCAGTGACACCGACGCGCAAGACTTCTTCGCTCGGACTCTCGTTTTCGACCTGTTTCGGCGCCGCGACGGGAGGGACCCAATCTCTCCAGAGGCCAGCCTTGAGCTCTCGCGCGGCGGCTTCTATCTCGACGAGCGTGCGACCGCCGCGCACTCGATCCGCGGGGAACGACGGATGTAAACTGCCCAATCCCGCGCGAAGGATCTCTTCGCCCAGATTCAATCTTCCTTGATCGGCGATCAGAGTGCCGAGGAAAATACCACTTCTATCTACGGAGTCGACCTCGATCTCTACCTCTCTTTGAAGGATTTTGTTTCGCGTGTACGCCAACGCCTCGGCGGCGTGCGGCTCGTCGCGCTGAGGACAGCGAACGCCGGCGAGGCAGAACGCGATGACGGCGCCTTCCTTGGGAATGGACACGCGGATCTTGTGACCGGCAGCCACGTACTCGACCATCGCGTGGCACTTGCCCGCGCGCTGAAGGAACGGAAGGAACGTCTTCGCTTTGTGCGCGTTGATGCTAAAGTCATTCATCCTGTGCACTGGAGGGTCGCGGTTCTTGTTGTGCATCCCTTTCTTACTCTCCACTCCCTTCTTCTCCGCCGCGATGAGATCATCGTAATCCGCCGCGCGCTCTTCCTCGGAGCGGTGACGAATGCAGGCGGCGAATCCGCGAACGAGGAGCAATTCTGCGACGTTGAGTACGTTGCCGTTCGGCGTGCCCACCTTCACCGTGGCAAAGTGCAGCGTGCGCTCGTTCGCGCCCTCGCCAATCTTTCGCGCGTAGTCCATGTTCACGGACACCACCTGGCCGATAAGGCGAGAGATTAAGAACTCCTTTGCCTCGATCGCCCAGGGTTCGTGACGCGCCTTTTCGTCGCGAGAGTTTGAAATTCTAGGGGCGCGAATGGAACTCAAGTTGATTCTTCTCTCCGACACGTCTTGGCCCGACGTCGGAACGACAGAGATGCAATCGCCGGAGATGATCTCCACCACACGAGCGTCGAACGTTTTCACCGTCATGGAGTTGATGGACGACACGGGCGGCACGTATCCGCGCCAGATTCGGAGCTGTTGTTCCTTGGCGGTTTTCTCAGCGGCGCGAAGCTTGGACGCGCCGCCGATCATGGCCGCCGCGCTCGCCTCGTGCACCTGCGCCAGACCGAGTCGACATAAACTTTCCCCGACGTTGACGAACTCGGCATCGTTGACGTCCGCCGGAAGAATGGACCCGATGAAATTATTCCTTCGATCCACCCCCTCCAAAATGACGCGCACGTCTCGATGAAGCAACGACATCTCCGTGAAATGTTTCGCCTCGATCGCGAACGGTTCGGGCGTCTGTTCTGTCCCGTCCTCATTCTTCACCCCCTTTCTTCCCATCGACGGCACGGTGATTCCCGCGATGCACACGGTGATGCTCTGATCGCGCGTCGCCCCGTCCGCCGTCAGCGTCATCTTCACCGTCGCCCCGTTGAGCACGTACTCCACGGTCGCCGGCGTCGGTCGCATCTTCAGCGCGTCCATCACGTCCTCCGCCTTCATCGGCGTCACCACCGTTCTCTGACTCCCCATCGCCATCACCGCCGGGTCTTTACTCCACATCCCGACCTCCTCCGCCTTGGCTCGCAGCTCCGTCTCCTCCAACTCCTTCGCGTTCCCCGCTCGCTCGCTCCCACCCTGTTTCACCCTACACAACCCTTTCGCCACCTGTGACACGCTCACATTCTCCCCGCTCTCCGTGAACACCACCCCGAACGATCGATTGATGCTCTCCACCTCGTACTCGACGGAAAACGTGACGGTTTTCCCGGCGAGCGCGCGGCGCAAACCGTCCCTCGACGCGCGCGCGAAAGGTTCATCCTTGACGCTTCCATCGCGTCGACCGAGTCTCGGCGCGACGATGGAGGCGAGCGTGAGGGTTTTCTCCAACCCAGGCGGCGCCTATCGTCGCGGAAAGCGCGCGCGCATCGTCAGTCTTTGTCCGATCATCGTCGGCTCCTGGATGTTTTCGGAGCTGTGTCGTCGCGACGCCGTGCGTCGATTGCGCGCGACGCGGGTCGATCGACGCACTCCTGGGGCGGCGGGAGCGGCGATGACGACTTGATCACCGCTTGGGACCGCCTTGACGACGCCTCGAAGCCAACCGGTGGGCATGGCGAGGCCTAGACTGAGGACGGGGTCGAGGGGAGGAAAGGCTCGGGTCGACGCCGACGACGGGACGGGACGGGACGGGACGACGCACTTTGTGTTTGCGTTTTACACGGGCGCGGTGATGACGCGCATGTATCTAGGTACCCTTGAGACGGTACTTTTCGTTGCGCTTACGACGACGATCGAGGGCTTTGAAGATGGATTCTCGCACCGACGCGTCGACGTGCATGTTTTCCAAATCCGTCATGGTGAGGTAGTTGAGGACGCGGCGGGAGACGCCGTACGCGGCGAATGCACCGGCAAAGTGTCCCCAACCGTGGTTATCGAGCCATCGTAAGACGGTCTTGTCGCCGGCGTACTCGACGTTGACGATTTTGTTGAGGGCGATGCGACGTTGGTCGGCGAGGGGGGTGGCGGAAACGTCGGCGTCGACGGGACCCGAGGCGTCGGCGGACGCGTTCGGTGGTTGAGACGACGTCGCGGCGTCGGTGACGTCGGTGGCGGCGGTGGCGTCGGCGACGGGGTTGTTGACTAAATCGCCGCCGGATTCGCTCTTCGAGCGCTTCATCTTGAGGACTAATTTCGGATTTCCATCCGCGTCGAGACTCTGCACCGAGGTGGCGCGCTTCAACTTTTCTTCGGCGGCGCGCGCACGCAATCCTTCGAGTTCTTCCAAAACCTCTTGTTCCGTCGGTACGTTCTTATCTTTCGGCCACGGTGCGTCGTAATTTTTCGTTTCGATCGGATCGTTCGCCTCGTCTTCCGGAGGTTCTTCCTCTCGATCGCTCTCCGCCTCCGCCTCGTACGTCCCGTCCACGACGGCTTTGTGTAAATCTTCGCGAGTCACTAAATCCCGCATCGGGTCTCCCTCCGGAAACGCCCTGGCGAGTATGGCGTGCATGACGTCGACCGCTTTAAACGCCGCGCGTCGCACTCCCATCATGTACCCGAGTCGAAACGTTTCGCGTCCCTCGTGCCGTTCGCCCGAGAGTTCGTACAAACCTCGCGCCGCCTCTCGGCAGTTCATGGCTTCGAGAACCTGCTCCATAGATATCGGCTCACGCATCGTCTCGTTCTCGTGACCGCCGTGGTACTCGAGTGCTAATCGTCCGGGCGCGCCACCGTCCACCCCGCGTCGCGAACTCGGTCTGGGACGATACACCAAGCCGTCCTCGTCTTCGTCTAGACATTCACAAATTTCATTGGCCAAATTCAACACCTCTTCGTCGCCGTCGTCGTAATCAATTTTACTGTACACTACACCCTCCGGAGTGGTCTCTTGCATCACCACCATTCCCGAGTACCACGTGTCGTCGCTCGGCCAGTACACGCGCACGCGATTACCGATGGAAAAGTTGAAATTATTCCCTCGGCGAGGCGCGACAGCCGCGCGAGGACGCCCTCGTCCCCTACCCGAGCCTCGCGGTCGACCGCGACCGCGACCGCGTCCACGACCGCCTCGCGGGTCTCCGCTCGCGGGTCGCTTGCGCGGTGCACCCGTGGATAGTTTCACGCGAATCGTCTTCTCACCGCGCGGAATGGCTGACGCGACTTTCTTGTTCAAACCTTCCGTGTGCACGTCTTCGGGATGCTTCTCTTCGTAATCGAGCAAGTATTTTTTGTAACTCTGAATCAAATCGTGCCCGACCGACGTGCATCGATTATCGATGGTATAATTCGCCATGCCCTGGAAGATCTCTCGACTCCACGACCACGGAACTTTGGAGGCTGAGCCATTCGTCTCCCTCGGAAACCCGCCTCGAGCGACGACATTGTGATACAATCCAAACAAATCGAGCTTGTACCCATTAATCGTGCGTTGCGGGAACTGCGACAACTCTGCGTCGACACAAACGAACACACACGACAGTCAAAGTCAGTCCCCGGGTCGATTCATTCGCGCGCGACGACTCATTCACCATCGAAACGCGGCGCTCGCGACTCGAAACCGCGGCGCCGCCGATCGCCGTCCTCCTCCGACGCACCCATATTCTCCGGGCACTCGTGCGCGATCGCCGGATTCGTTCGTAAAAACTTCATCTACGCACAACACACGCCCGTCCCGAGACGCACGCATCGTCAGTCTCATCGCATCACGCGTCACCTCTACCCCGCGCGTCTCCGCGCGAGGTTCGCGGCGGATCCTCGCAATTCGCGATTCGCCAATATCATCCCTCCGTCCCCCCCTCCATCTTCTCCGCGCGCGCACGCACCAAATCTCTCAAGAAATCTCCCTCCACCATCTCTCCCAGAGGTCCGCGCGTCGTCTCCTCGCTCATCGCCGCCATCTCGCGCCGTATGTCTCCGAACACCGATCCTTTTTCCCTCTCGTCGACGTCGCGTAATACTCCCCCTCGTCGTCGCCCTCGTCCCCCGTTCACGACGCGACGCGTCGCGACCGACGACACAAACTTTTCTCGCCCGTCTGCACCCCCTCTTCCGCGCGTTCGCGCGACACCGCGCGCGCGTTCGACGACGCGGTGTCACCACCGCGGTCGGTCCTCGGCTCGTCTCTCGGCGGTCTCGCGCGCGCGGTCCAATTCAAACGCGGACCTTTCGACCGTCGCGGTCGGTCGGACACACGCGCGCGAGAGAGAGCGAGAGAGAGCGAGAGAGAGAGCGAGCGAGAGGGGACTCGGGGACGAGTGCGGACTCAAGAGATGCGCGCGCGTGACGATGACGACCGCGCGCCAATCAAAACGCGCCGTGGGGGGTGCCGAGGATGCCAGGCCGTGCGACGACGCGCGCGCGACGAACGACGAACGACGGACGGCGACGCGCGCGGAGAGGGCGCGCGCGCGCGAGGGCGAGGGAACGGCGGGACGCGGGACGCGGGACGTCGGTGCGCGCCGAACGCGGACGAGCGCGGGAAGGACGCGGAAGGATCCCATCGCGTCTGATTCGTGCATTCATTCATTCGCATTCATTCTCATTCATTCGTCACCCTTGGCTCGGACGCGGGGATGCCGTGTGAAGAGGCGCCGGTGATGGAGGAGGCGGAGAGACGGCGCGTGAAGCGGTTGCGGGCGAATCGTGAGGCGTCGGCGGCGTCGAGGAGGCGGAAGAGGGAGTTGGAGCGCGAGATGAGGGCGCGGGTGGGGCGGTTGGAGCGACTGACGGCGGCGCTGGCGAGCGAAAACGCGACGCTGAAGAGCGCGCTGTTGGAGCTGACGTGCGGGGTGCGAGTGGGAGCGGGGGAGGTGATGATGGATAAGGTGCCGTTGCCGAATTGGGACGGGAGGGGGGTGACGGGGAGGGTGGAGGAGAGAGGGGTCGGCGGGAAGACGTCGACGGCGGCGTCGCCGTCGTCGAGCGAGGACGCGTTCGCGGACGATTATACAGAATTTGTGCTTCGGACTAAGCGCTCGAATTCTCAGCGCGTCGCGAGGGCTATCGAAGATGCGAAGATGATGCGGGGAACCGCGCGTCGACGCGTCGGAGAGGGCCCGACGCGCCGAGACGAGCCGCGCGCCGAGCGTACACGCACGATTCATATGCTTGCGAACGCGCTCTCGAGGACGACCCGGTACCGTTGGGAAATCTCGCCGACGAAGACTTTGGCCTCTCGCTCGACTTTTCGGAAGATGACGAGGACTCCTTACTCCGCGACGCGTGTTTCGACGTGCTCGGCGCCGTTCCCGACGTTAGTGAGAACGAGGAGGCGGCGTTCCAAGCGCTTCTCGAGTGCGTCGCCTGAGCGCGCGGGGCGCCCATCTTCGTCGTCGACGGACGGTGTCGACGCAGAGAAGGACGACACGTAGTGTTATGTCATTTTACAACGCCCCGTTTTTCGTCTCGCGTTGTCATCAAATTTTCTACTACTTACTTAAACGATCGCCTCTCCGTCGCGAAATTTCTTCTCCTTTGACTCGGCGTCATTTGCTCGCGCTTCGGCCGAGGGCGACGCCGAGCAGAACGGACAATTTATCGCTCGAGCTTCGACGTTTCCCATCCGACGTCGAGGCTGGAGGTGCGGTCGCGTGGGGAGTTTTAACGTAAGGTTTCGATTCGACTTTGTTCCCGTCGTCGTCGCGCGCGCGTTTACGCTCCGTCGGCGTCGCCGAGGACGCGTCTCTCCACAGCGACATCGGATCCATCGCCGTCGACGCGCGCACGGGCGTTCGAGTCTGCGCGTGTTGATGGTGCGCATCCACGCGTCCCACCGACGGCGCAGACGTGCGCGCGCTCACTTCGGCGAGGATTTGTCGAAACGCCGGCGCGCCGGGCGTCGGCGACAACGACGCCATCGGCGGCGTCACGGCCAATCCCTCGTGATCGGAAAACCTTCCATTCGCGCGTTCTCTCCTCGACTCCTCTCCCGTGCGCTCGCTCGTCGTCGATCCATCTATCTGAAACCACCGCGCGCGACACTGTTGCGCCGTTCTTCCCGGAACGCTTCGACAAATCAACGACCACTTCGGTCCGAGCCGATTGTACAAATCGCGCAACGCGACGTCCTCCTCCGCGCTCCACGCGCCTCGCGTCACGTTCGGATCCAAGTGTCGCCTCCACCGTCCCATGCACTGCTGATCGGTTCGTCCACCCATCTCACGCGCGATGAGCGCCCACTTGGACCCGTGTCTCTCCTGTAACGCGCGCAACTACGAGTCAACGGCGCGCGGTCAATATCCCGACGCCGATCGCCGTCGACGTCTTCGCGCGCTACTTCGACGCCGATCGACGAGCGATTCGATCATCCGACGCCCACACGCACCTTTGCATCCTCTTCCTCACCCCACCGTTCGCGTCGTATGTTCGGATTCACCTTGTGCCTCCACCGCTGCGCGCACTGTTGTCCCGTTCGCGTGCCCATGACGCGCGCGATGTCGCTCCATCGATTTCCGTGTTCTCGCTGTAACGCGAGTAAATCTTCATCCTCGCGCGTCGACCACGGACGCGTCTCGCGCGCGTCGTCCCTCGGCATCGCGAGAGGGAAAAAGCGAGGAAATTAAATCACCTCACGCGCGTCCGCGATCGTCGCGATCGTCGCGATCGTCGCCCTCGCCCTCGCGTCGAGTCGAGTCGATTCGATTCGTCTTCGCGATGACCGACGACTGCGAATCAGAATTCTGATTCGACGCGCGCGCGGAACGCGACGACGACGACGACGCGATGCGACGCGGATTCGACGCAGTTTATTTTTCTCCACCGTTCGCGCGATGGAGATGGATCGTGGAGACGGACTCGCGCGCGCGCGGGTCGACGAGACGATGTGACGCATCGCATCGTCCGAGACCGACGTGACGTGACTCGTCGTTGACTCGCGCGACGAGAGGGACGCGTCGACGGGACGGCGTTCCGATGGATGAAAGGTTTCTCAGTGGGCGTTGAAAGCGTCGAGGGAGTGGATGAGATCGACGGCGAGCGCGCCGTCGTCGATGCCCTCGGCCAATCGACGGAGAACGGGGGCGATGTCGAGGATCGGGGTGAGCTCGCGCGGCGGCGCGCGCGGGTCGGCGGCGCGCGCGGAGAGCGCGCGGCGGAGCAAGACGGCGGCGATGCCGAGACCCGGTGAGACGAATTGAGCGACGTTTCGCTCGTGGGTGTACGCGCACACGGCGGCGACTTTGCGCGGTGCGTCGTAGTCGTAGAGGGAGCGCGTGCTGAGGGTCTTGCATCGAGCGAGGGTGAGACAGAGGTGGATGTTGTGCTCGTTGTTGTTGGTGTGCTCGAGGGAGAGAAAGTTGAAAAATCTCGGCGCCAAGCCGAGGGCGATGATCTCGCGACAGAGGGCGGGATCGACGGTGACGGTGCCGCTGAGGAGTTTGAGGGCATAGAGTGGAATCGGATCCTCGCTGTCGAGCAACGCCGGACACATGGGGAAGAGGTCGTTCATCAAGATGTCGTCCAACTGGTGGGCGATGACTTTTTTGTCGGCGCCGGCGCGCGTGGCGATGTCGAGATCCATGCGAAGCGGAACCAAGAGCTCGTAGATGAGCTTGAGGGCCAAGAAACGAGTCTCGAGATCGACGCAGTCCTCGAGTAACTCGCACAGGGCGGGTAAGAGGTGTTCGGTGAGAGCGTCAACCTTGTGAAGGAGTTCCGCGGCGCACTCGGCGCACGTCTCGAGTAACGCCACAACGCCGACGCGAAGCTCGGCGCGGCCGGGGAAATCGCGTTTGGATTCCGCGGCGCGAATGTACTTGGCGATGTTGACGACGAAGGCTCGATTGAGTATCTTCGGTCGCATCAACGTCGATTGAAGCAAGTGAATGAGCACCGGGAATAACTCGAGCGCCGGAGGCTGTTGCGTCGACTTGGACGACGCGCTCAAGAGCGCCGCCTCGATGGGCCTCAAGATGCCGTCGTTCACAGTCGGCACGAGCGTCGCGATGGTAAGGACGAAGGCGTCAAAACACTTTTCCAAGTACGGATCCATTCGCGTCGGTTGACGATCGAGATTCGGCAACACGCGCGCCTTGCACAGCTCTTGCAACCACTTGGGGTGCGCGCGAATCAAAAGCGCCAACGCGAGCAATGCCTTGGCCTTGATGATTGGCGTCGGACTGCGTTCGTACAGCGCGGAGAGCACGGGCAACAAGACGTGAGCGTGCATGATCGAGGCAATGAGTCTCGATTTCTCATCCACGAGCGCGCGACACAGGACGTTGAGCGCCGCCTGTTGCACCTTGCGTTCGCGATGGCGAAGCATGTCAATCAACCCCTCGCGCACGCCCTCGCACTTGGCGCAGTCGACCTCACCGACGAGCGTCTGGAGTATCTTCGGCTCGAGTCGAACGATCCTCGCGAGCGCGCTTGCGGCGGTGCCGCAGAGTTGATCGTCTACCTGACGATCGGTGGCGATGGAGAATAAAATTGACGCCACGCGACACTCGGCGAACGCCTCGCGTATCCACGTCGAAGCCTCGTGCGACACTATGTTTTCTATGCTCTTGCACGCGTAGTGCTTCGTTACTTCATCCTCCTCGCGCTCTAACGTGTCGATGAAGACGTCGATGACGCGGTCCGTGATCCCCCACACCTGTGGCGCGTCTGGCCGTTTTTGCGTCGCGACGTAAAACGACAATTCTCCGAGCGCCGCCATGGCGCGTCGTCTCACCTTGGAGTTTTCGTCGCTCATCGTCTCCGCTAAAACCTTCGCCGCCTCGCTCTTCGCGAATTCATCGCTGATATGCGTCGCGTGACGCATCAACAGGCCCAAGATGCTACAGAGTTTGATCTTCAAAGGCGCTGATCGACTGCTTGCCAAGACACGCACGAACATCGACATCAACGAAGAATTCGCCAAGACGTTGGCGCTCGACGCCTCGGTGCACAACGTCTCAAAGTAGGCCAACGTGTTGACTTTTTCCTGAACATTGGACGGGTGCGCGACCGAGCGATAGATACGCGTCAAGAATGCCTCTAACTCGCTCGTCGACGTCGCCAACATTTCATCCACGCTCAAATCTTTAAACGGCAGCTTCTCCGCGTCGTGCGGCGCGTCTTGTACCACCTCGATGCGATGATTCGACACGATCGGACGCACCGTGATGTCGCTCGCGTGATGACACAAATCCTTGAAGTCGGCGTAGTCGATCGGCGGCGGTGGTTTGTCGTTCACGCCGAACGCCTCTCGTCTTCTTCTCTCCGTCGGCGCGTCGGGCGCCGCGGGCGTCTCCGGGGGACGCGTCTCCGCGCTCTGAAACGACGACGACACGTCCTCGAAATCATCTTCCGCCGTTTGCATCGATCGAGTCGCCGACACCGGTGAACGCGTATCTACCAGCATGGCCTCGCCCTCGGGAGGCATGAGCATGATGCGCATGGCTTCGTTGCTGTCCGACGCCGATGCGTCCTCCGACGCGACGTTTTCATTTTCAGCCTTATTTTCATCGCCGTACGCGTCGTCGTCCCCGCGCTTACGCGGTGGAGTCTTCGGCGCGACTGGAATCTCTACCTCCTCGGTATCTACGTCCATTTCTAAATCTTTATCTCCACTCGGCGCCGTGAAATTGAGCTCCGCGTCTGGATTGTCCAACTCGACGTCGTCGTGCGTGCTACTCGTCGGCGGTGCGTCATCCTTTCCCGTTCCCGATCCACCGTTCGGTCCGTACGAACCCACCTCCTCGCGCTCCATGTTCGAACGCGCGATTCTCGACAGTCTCAATACGTTCACACCATCTCTCAGACTCTGCGTCAACAACGGCATGACGGAGTCGCGCACGCCCGGCACGGCTGACTCGCGCACGTTGCCCATCATTCTCAATCGCATCGCGAGATCCTCGCGCTTGAGTTTCTCGGCCAACGCCTCGAACGCAGGTTGCGAAGGAAGCTTGACCGTCGCTAAATCTCTGATGTCGTCGAGAAACTTACCCCGGTGCTCCGTCCAAAACTCGTGTTGAATCACTTGGTCCCACGTCAGACGCGTGTGCGGACGCTTGACGAGCAATCCAAAGACGAGATTTCTAAAGGATGAGCTGCACGACGGCGGCAGAGGCGCGGGCTCTTGACCTAAAATTTGTTCGATGAGCGACGTCAGGGATGTGCTCATGAACGGTGGACGTCCCGTCGCGCACTCGTACAAGACGCATCCGAGCGCCCACAAGTCGGTGGCGTACGAGTGCACGCCCTCCGGCGTGAACATTTCTGGCGCCATGTAACACGGAGTTCCGCGACGAGAGAGCTGCGTCGGCGTGCCGCTGGAGGTTGTGATTGTAGAAATCTTCTGACTGAGACCTAATCCACACACCTTGACGCGACCCTCCTCGTCCAACAACATGTTACTCGGCTTGAGATCGCAGTGAATGAAACCGGCGCCGTGAATCTCTCGCGCGGCGACGAACATGTCTCGCGCGAAAATCATGATGGACGACTCCGGAAGCTTCACATCCTGCGATAAGAGCGTCAAAAGATCACCACCGACGCAATACTCCAAGATTAACCAAAAATGCGCCGACGTCTGATAGTATGAGACGAATTTTAAAATATTCTCGTGCGACAGAGCGCGCACCACCTGTACCTCGTGCATGATTCGCGCGCGCTGCGATTTCTCCACGCTCTTCATCGCGTAATACTGAATCGACCGTTTCTTTCGCGCCTTGTACACCGTGCTAAACTTCCCTTTCCCGATCGCCTCATACGTGTGATAATCGCTCTCCTGACTCTCCCTCGACGCCGCCATCGCGCCCGCGACGTCCTTCACCCCTTCTCACCGAAACGCTCCACCGTTCGCACGCTCACCGTGAGTAAATCGTAATATCCAGACACCGCGCTTCGCAACGGTTTCAATTCGCTCGCCTCGAACCTCGCCACCACCGTCCACGTCCCGCGCGCGTCCGTCTCCGCCGTCACCGTCTTGCGCACCACGTTCGGTTGCAACTCTTTATCCACCCCGAGCGCTCCCGCCACACCGCGCGCCAGACCTTCCGTCTCAAACGGCACGACAATAGTCCTACACCGAGTAAAACGCGTCGCGACGACGCGCGTCAGTCATCATCGCCACCGCTCGATTCAAACATTCATTCAGATGATTCATCATCTCACATCTGACATCTCGCGCGTCCACACCGCGCGCGCGTCCACACCGCGCCACCTCGAGACGAACGAACGAAAAAACACGCGTTCGCACGCACGTCGCGTACGGTTTATCGGCGCTCATGCACCGACCACGCGTGCCCGCGCGACGATGTATGACGATGTATGACGATGCATGACGATGGGTGACTCGGTCCCCCGATGGATGCGCTGCATGAAATGAGTGATACAATCGTCATTAATCGGGCGCGTGATGGACGCCGGCGCGACGACGACGTACTGGGACGCCTTCCTGCGATGGCTTCGACGAATGTTTTTCGGTCGCGAGATGGAGATCGTCGTCATCGGGCTGCAAAACGCCGGGAAGACGTCCTTCGTCGACGCGCTCGGTGGTGGGGTGTTCGAGGAGGACATGATCCCGACGGTCGGTTTTAACATGCGTAAGCTGTCGAGGGACGGAGTGAGCGTCAAGACGTGGGATTTGGGTGGGCAGGAACGGTTTCGTGGGACGTGGGAGCGGTACTGTCGAGGGGTTGATTGCGTGGTGTACGTGGTGGACGCGTCGGCGCCGGAGACGTTTGAGACGGCGAGGAACGAGTTGCACGGATTGTTGAAGCGAGAGACGTTGGGGGGGATACCGCTGTTGGTTTTGGGGAATAAGTGTGATTTAGAGGCGTCGGTGCGGGTGCAGGAGGTCGTGGAGGCGATGGAGTTGAAGAGGGCGACGGGAAGAGAGGTGTGTTGTTACAACGTGAGTTGTAAGGATAAAACCAATCTGAGCGTGTGTTTGAAGTGGTTGACGGCGCACGCAAAGTGAGGAACGTCGTCGTCTGCCGTTAGATTGTTGTTTGAATTTATGTACTACGCTATGTGAAATCTACTAGTGAAGCCGGAGATACTCCACCTCGACGCGGAAGAGCGACCATAGGAATCGACGCGTCGCCTCAGCCATGGTGACGAGCCAGAGCACCGCGCTGTGATGTCGTAAATGCGACGCGAGTTTGTACGTCCAGACGATGCGGAACGCAAAGTTCAGACATATCGCTCTGTAGTACACCCTCGGGGCGCCATATAAGCGTCGTTCGCGGAGACCGAACGGTATTTTTTCTTCGGCGCGGCGGGACGCGTCGCCAAACAACGACAGCGCCCAGTCGTGCTTGATGTCCCAGTAAAAGCTAAAACACGTGTTGAAGACGCAGAAACCGATCCAGAGTGGACGCCAGAAAAAGGTCCAATCGTCGTGGTCGATCGAGTGTCGAACACCAGATATTATGATGACCGGAAACGCACTCATGTATTTTAACGCGTTGTACAGACACTTCGTCTCTCGCGTGTCGCTGTATTGTCGCAGACACTGTAAAAAGCGTATCACGGAGGGCACGATGAGCACGGCGGGAATCTTCCAGCTTCGATCGCCGCAGCGTCCGGTGCTCGTGTGAATCAGGATGATTCCGTGTCGCACGCTGCACACGACGCGCTCCAAATCGCTCATCGATTTCGCCAGCGAACACAAAATATCCGCAAAGAAAAAGTCGGCAAATCCCACCGGTCGCGCCAGCGGTGTCGCACAGTTGTAAATCAACCGCCGCAGATACGCGCGCAATTGACCGAATCCTTTCGTTTTGTTCGGCCAGAGAGCGAAGACCATGGGCAGGACGTACGTGATCATTAAGATTGACGTCGCCGCGAAGGGCTTGTCCACGTCGTACGTGAACAAAAACAAAACCATCGACGTCAGTAACGCCACAGCGCTCGCCTGTGCCAGGCGATAAATGCGCTCAAACGTCATCGAATCGTCGTGTTCAACGCCGAAACAAACCAACGGCGAAGGTGTCAGGTGTAATCGATGCCACACTTGCAAGTTGTGCGCCCACAACACGCACGCCACCGTCACCACCACCGGCGCCTGGTAATACACATTCAGCATGTGCACGCGCCGCTCGTCCAGACCCTCGTACATGCCGTACACCAATATCAACACGCACACCCATCCCCAGACCTCGAACGCCAACCTGATCGTCGACGACGCTCTGTTCTTCTTCGTCGACCGACCCGCCGCCGCCGCCGCCGCCGCCGTCGCCGAGCCCTTGTCCCTCGTCGACGTCTCCACCGCGTGCGTCGCCGGACCCGCGCGCGACACCGCGCCTCTCGGCGACGGCGTCACCATCGCGACACGCGTCACCTCCCTCGAACAGCCTCGCCCTCTCTCGCGTCGCTCGGCCGAATGGGAACGAAGAAATCAAACAAAAGATCGATCGAATACTCCCCCCTAATCCTTCTTCTTCAGCGCCTCATCGCGCAGTTCCTTCATCGCTTTACCCGCGGGCGTCTCCCCGAGCGTTTTTTCCGCCCCTTTCGCCGCGTTCGAGGTCCCGTCCTCGACCCAGCGTCGGATCGTTTTCAAGTTTTGTCGAAGCATTCGACTCGACTGTCGAACGTCCGTGCGCATGAGCGACGCGACGGCGAGCAAACCGGTGGCGGTGAGGATAAAGTTCGTCCACGCCATCGTCGCGTCGTCGTCGTCGAGCGGGGTCTCTCGCGTGCGCGCGTGCGCGCGACTTTGTCTGCGGTCGCGCGCCGCATCGCTCGGCACCGCACTCCTCGCCGAGGTCCATCGCGCGCCGTCTCGCGACCGATCGACGCGAACGCGATGTCCGCGATCGCGCGCGTCGTCGCGCGCCCGCGAACGACGCGCGACGCCGCCGTCGCGCGCGCGCGCGTCGGCGAAGAGAAGATGACGTCGAGAAGGATGTCATCGTCATCGTCGTCGTCATCGCGATCCACGATCGCGACGCGCGCGCGATCGCGGGCTACGTCGGCGCCGTTTGATCCGACGACGTCCGCGTTCGACGCTCGAGACGCGCTGCGACGCGCGGACGAGGCGAGGGTGTTGGTGAGCGAGATCACCGCCATCGCGGCGAGCGCGGGTACGCCGGGCGCGGCGAGAACGGCGAGCGCGGTGGAGTCGTTGGCGCGACTCGTGATGCGTTCTGCGCGGGAATTAGACGTGCGAAATCCACCGACACCGCCGGAGATGGTGCGGAAGACGTTCGAGGCGTTGGGGGCGACGTATGTGAAATTGGGACAGTTTATCGCGAGCGCGCCGAGCGTCTTTCCGAAGGAGTACGTCGACGAGTTTCAAAAGTGTTTAGACGCCACCGAACCGACGGATTTTAGCGTCATCAAGCGCACGATCGAAAAGGATTTGGGACGTTCCATCGATGATGTGTTCGCGACGATCGATCCGGTGCCCCTGGCGAGCGCGAGCGTGGCGCAGGTGCACCGCGCGACGCTCTTGAAGAGCGACAAACAAGTCGTCGTCAAGGTTTTAAAACCGAACGTCGAGGACACGCTCAAGGCGGATCTGAGCTTCGTGTTGATCGTGAGCAAGGTTTTACAATTTTTAAACCCAGAGCTCTCGCGAACGTCCCTCGTGGACATCGTCGGGGACATCAGGGAGTCCATGTTGGAGGAGACGGATTTCAGAAAAGAGGCGGCGAACGTCGACGCGTTTCGTCGATACCTGGAGGACTCGAACCTGACCTCCATCGCCAAGGCGCCGTACGTGTACAAACAGTTTAGCGGAAAGAGAGTCATGGTGATGGAATACTTTTCGGGAGTGCCTCTGACGGATTTGGACGCGATTCGATCGGTGAGTCGCGACGCGAATCCTGAGACGACGCTCGTCGACGCGCTCAACGTGTGGTTCGGAAGCGTCTTGGCGTGCGAGAGTTTCCACGCCGACGTTCACGCGGGGAATTTGATCGTGTGCGACGATGGTAAGGTTGGATTCATCGATTTTGGCATCGTGGGAAGGATCGCGCCGTCCATTTGGGGCGCCGTGCAAGCATTTTTTCAATCCACGGCGTCGAGAGATTACGAGCGCATGGCGCTCGCGTTGGTCACCATGGGCGCCACCGACGGCGACGTCGACGTCCCCAAGTTTGCCGAAGATTTACGCCGCGTGTACGAAACGTTAGACTCCATAGAACCCACGGTCACTATCGAGGAGGACACCGTCGGCGGCGCCGCTCGAGCCGCCGTGAGCGTCGATCAACAACAAGTCGCGCAGCTCGCCTCCGACTTGCTCGTCGCCGCCGAGGAGAACAAAATCAAACTCCCCAAGGCGTTCGGCATCCTCATCAAACAATTGATTTACTTTGACCGTTACGTTCAGCTCTTGGCGCCGGATTTAGACGTTATCGACGACGATCGCATGGCTTTCGTCGACGCCGTCGCCGTCGACGTCCCGCCGCCGAGACTCGCGTGATGTAACGCCCACGCGTCTCCCACCCTCACATCATCATGCGCGCCTCTGCATCATCACGCGCGCCGACGACGTCCTCGCGCGACGCGAAAGTCCTCTTCCCCGCGTCCGCGCGACGACGCGTCCGCGCCCGCGCGCGTCGAAACGTCAACCTCCCGGAGATCGTCTCTGATGATTTGTCGAACGCCCTCTTCGCGTCGAAAGACTTATGGAACACGACGATTCACGGCGTCGTCCTGCGTCGATGCGCGTCCGCGCGCGACGCCACGCACTGGTTGCAGTACATGCCGATGCGAAATCGCGCCGAGTTGGCGAGATTGATGCTCGAGTGGGCCGAGACGCCGTATTGTTTCGAGGTGGTCGGATACGAAGCGTGGGCCCGGGTGAAACCGACGACGACGTTTGGGAAAACGCCCAGTTTGGTGGATTTCGACGGTAAGGGGAACGATCTGTCGCACGAGATGACCATCGTGCGATATCTCGCGGATGAACTGGGATTGGCGGGCGAGGACGCGTTCGAGCGCGCCAAGTGCGACGAATTGTTTTCCCAGTGGTGGTGCACGTGTAGAAACTTTGGATTGACGCACGAGGGCGAGCAATACTCGGCGAGAGAGTTGCGATGCGTCACGGAGGACGACGTTCGGTGTCCGAGATATCAAGAGACGCATCGCGTGAACGATTTATCCGTCGCGCGGCGTTCGATTCAGGCGCTGCGCGTGTTCGAGGAAATTTTACGAGCCAACGGGACGGGACATCTCGTCGGCGATTCGATGACCTTCGTCGATCTCGCCCTGTTCGAGACGTTATTCGAGCTCGCCGAGCCCGAACACGCGCCGGATTTCGCGGAGACGCTGGAACTTCCGCGATGCGGCGAGTTTCTCAAACGCGTCTCGCGAATGGATTCCATCGCCGCGTACGTCGCGTCGCCGACGCGCGTGCCGCGGTACGAGAGACCGAGCTACGCGTACATCAACGCGCGCGGTTCCATTCCGAAATAGTCCTCACCGGTCTCCTCTCTCACTCCCCACCCACCCCGAAGCCTCGAAGAGGAGAAGAGGAGAAAAAGTAACCCACCCAGACGGAAAGTAGTTACCCGCGACACTCCGACGCGCGCGCCTCGTTCGGCGCGCGCGACGGCGCATGTCCTCCGACTACCCCTCGCCGACGCTCCGACCCGGTCCGCCGAGCGAGGACGCGCGCGCGGTCGAGCGCGCGCGCGCGGAGGCGTGCGAACGCGACGCCGCTCGAGGCGAGCGTCTCGACGCCGTTCGCGCGCTGTACGTCGACGACGACGTTCTCGTCGTCGATAAACCGCCGCAGACGTACGCGCACGATCTCGAACGCGTCGTCGCGCGCGGTGACGTCGTCGTGGACGAGGAGACGCGAGACGAACGCGCGTCTTCGAGAGAGGAGAGCGTCGCCGGCGCGACGACGATGCACCGACTCGACCGGGACACGAGCGGTGCGTTGGTGTGTGGGCGAAACGGTGTGGCGACGACGAGTCTGTCGAATCAGTTCAAGGCGAGCGGGGTCGTGCGCAAGCGGTACGTCGCGCTGTGCGCCGTCACGGACGCGTTCGAGGAGGAGGAGACGCGAGAGGAGTATCGCGTCGTCACGGGACACGGACGCGCGAAATTCGGTTTGTTTCGGTTGTATCGTTTGGAGGATGTCGATCGCGAATTACCCGGGAAGAGCCGCGTCAAGAGGTGCGAGACGACGATCATCATCGAGCGAAGGCGCGACGACGGCGCGCTCTTGGCCGAGTGTCGACCCGTGACCGGGCGAACCCATCAAATTCGGTTACACGCCGCGAGTCTCGGGCTTCCGCTCGTCGGAGACGTGCGATACGGCGGACCCCCCGTATTTCCGGGCGTCGACGCGCGAGGCGCGCTGCTTCACGCGGAGACGATCGTTTTTAAGCATCCGAGGACGGGCGTCGACGTCCGCGTCTCCGCTCCGCGTCCGCCGTGGGCGCGTTGATCCGAACGCCGGATCGTTCCAAGTATTCGTTTTCGAGATGGCGTACGATCCCATGGCATCATTCACCACCGTCGTCGTCGCCCGCATTCGTAGTTTCTCGCGCGACGACGCGCGTCGCCGCGACCCGCGTCGTCCCGCGGGTATCCATCTGTCCGGTCTCTCCTCCGTACGACATAAAATCTCGTACTGCACGCTTTTTAAAGCCATCATTGCAACTCGAGTGCACGCGATCGATCCCACGCGACCGGGACGCGAGACGCCGCAGACGCGGACGCGGACTCCCGCGCCGCGCCCCCCGCGCCGCCGTCATGGTCTCCGCCGTGCACGGCGTCCTGATCACCGCCGACGTCCCGCTCAAGCAATACATCCTCCACCTGAACGACCTCGCCCCCGCCGAGGGAAAATTTCTCATCGCCGACCTCGACGACCGACGCGTGCTCGTGCAACCGTCTCGCGCGGACGCGATACGCGCCGAGATCGAGCGGTATCAACAGAGCACGCAGTACGTCGCGCCGACGACGATGACGAAACAGTGAGCGAGCGAGAGAAGGGGCGCTCGATGTGTAACATTAATTCATTCATTCATTCATTCATTCATTCGATTCTCTCGACACACGGCGACGCTCGTGAACCCCGCGCGCGCGTCCACCTCGCGAAACGAGAAGAAAAAAAAACACTCGATCGATCGCGCCCGTCATGTCGTCCACGGAAGGGAAACCGATCGCGTGCAGAGCGGCGGTGGCGTTCGAGCCGTGTAAACCATTGGAACTCGTGGACGTCGTCGTCGCCCCGCCGCAGCGCGGAGAGGTGCGGGTGAAGATAACGCACGCGGCGTTGTGTCACACGGATGCGTACACGCTCGGTGGATTCGATTCGGAGGGGAAGTTTCCGTGCATCCTGGGACACGAGGCGGCGGGCGTCGTGGAATCCGTCGGCGAGGGGGTGACGTCGTGTCAAGCGGGCGATAGGGTGATTCCGTGTTATCAAGCGTACTGCGCGGATATCTCGGCGAATCCGTGCGATCATTGCGTGCATCCAAAGTCGAATCTGTGCCAAGCGGTGCGAGCGTGGACGGGGAGAGGGGTGATGAAGACGGACGACAAGTCTCGATTTACGCTCGCGTCGGACGGGTCGGAGATTTTTCACTTCATGGGCACGAGCACGTTCAGTGAATACACCGTCTTGCACGAGGTTTCGGTGGCCAAGGTGGATAATGACGATGCGCCGTTGGAAAAGGTGTGTCTGCTGGGATGCGGCGTGAGCACGGGATGGGGCGCGGTGCACAACACGGCGCAGGTGGAAGCCGGGAGCACCGTCGCCGTGTTCGGTTTGGGCGCGGTTGGTTTGGCGTGCGTTGAGGCCGCGGTCGAGGCCGGGGCGAAGCGAGTGATCGCCGTCGACACGAACGATGAGAAGGAGGCGGTGGCGCGCGAGTTCGGGGCGACGGATTTCGTCAACCCCACCAAGTTTGAGGGGAAGAATTCGCAAACTGTCATCGTGGAGATGACGGACGGCGGCGTCGATTACTCGTTTGAATGCGTTGGTAACGTCAACGTCATGCGAAGCGCGCTCGAGTGCTGCAGAAAGGGATGGGGTACGTCCGTCATCGTCGGTGTCGCCGCCGCTGGCACGGAAATCGCCACGCGTCCGTTCCAACTCGTCACGGGACGTACATGGAAGGGAACCGCCTTTGGCGGATACAAGAGCCGCATCGCCGTGCCGAAACTCGTCGAAAAGTACATGGCTGGTGGAACCAAGTTGGACAGGTACATCACCCATCGCATGAAGTTTGACGAAATCAACAAAGCCTTCGACTTGTTGCACGAGGGTAAATGTTTGCGTTGCGTGTTGTCCTTCTAAACGAATTAAAACTGATGAAATCCGATAATTTACAACTTTAAGCGAGTGCCTTGGCGTGAAATTCAATGTGTTCGCGCATGAACGTCGACACGAAGTAGTAACTGTGATCGTACCCGTCGTGCAATCTGTACGTCACGTCGCATCCCTTTGCTTTCGCCGCGTCGACGAAGCGCTCCGGGTAGAGCTGCGTCGAATAAAACGAGTCCGCCGCCCCTTGGTCGATGAGAATAGCCAACGGAAACGTCCCATCGAACGCTTTCACGAGTTCAGTCGCGTCATGTCGCTTCGCGACTTCCGAATCGGCGCTTCCCAGGTACATCTTCAACGCCTTTTGACCCCACGGACAATCCTTCGCCGTCGGGTTGCTCACCGGCGCGAACGCGCTCACGCTCTTAAACGCCTCGGGATTCTTCAACGCCAACGTCAGCGCCCCGTGACCACCCATCGAGTGTCCCGTGATGGAACACCTATTGCAATCGAGCGGTAATCCACTGCTCCGTCGCAACACCTCGGGTAATTCACGCACGACGAAGGAATACATTCGATAGTGCTCGGCCCACGGCGCCTCGGTCGCGTCCAGGTAAAATCCAGCCCCCTTGCCCATGTCCCATCCGTCGTCGTCCGCGACGCCGTCGCCGCGCGGGGATGTGTCCGGCATCACCATCGCCACGCGCGCGCGGGAGAGGTGTTCGAACGCGCATCCCTTTTGCGCGACGTTTTCATCCGTGCACGTCAATCCGCTGAGGTAGTAGAGGATCGGAAACGTCTCCGACGGACTCGACGCGTCCGGGACGAATACGGAGAACACGGTCGCGCATTTGAGGGTTTCGGACTCCAACTGGAATCGGTGGAGGGCGCCGTGGTGCGCGCGGGTGACGCTGAGCGCCTTCAACGCCGTCATGAGCCGACGCGCTTCGTAAAGTGAGGGGCGTGTAATCGTACAACAACGCGAGGTGACGTGCCTACTACTGATGGAATCAATCCACTCGTATCGCTCGATTCTCTTCCGCGAGATCGCTCTGATACCGCGCGGCGACCGTTTGGATGTCTTGGCTCACCGTGTACGCCGAAGCGGCGATGAGAAGACCGCACGGAATCCAAAAGAGAACGGAGAGCAGGAACGCGAATTCGCGTCCGAACGCAGCGATGAAACCGGCGACGACGAGTGGTCCTAATCCTTTGCCTAAATCGTCGGTGAGCATGAATAGGGAGAAGGCTGTGCCGCGATTGATTGGATGCAACACGTTGAGCAACACAGCTCGAATGTTGACGCCGACGCACGACGCGATGAGACCCGCGAATAGAGCGATGATAAACTTGAAGGTGAGGTCGAAACCGCCACGGTCGTAATCTGCCAAGACGAGATACGCGCACGGAATCACCCCCGCGATGGCCGTGGCTCCCATGAAGAGGGAGACTTTTTTCGGAGATTCGTTGTAAAGCATTTGACCGTACCAGCCCGCCAACACCGTTCCGATCATGCCGCCGACGCTGAACGTGATCAGTAACGTCGTGCTATGTTTGACCCCTAATCCTTTGTCTTGCGCCAAGTAATCGTTGAAAAACGTGTTAATCATGCTCCACGGCACGCAACCGGAAATTCCTTGCATCAGAAATAACGCGACAGTTTTCACCGAAACGATGCCGTGCACCTTGCGCAGGTACATCATCACGGCGCCGGTGCTCGCGTTCGCTCCTCGCGGCACCGGAGGCGTGCTAGGTCTAGACGAAACGAGAAACTCTTGCTCTGAACTCTGTTCTTCATCCGGAGTCTCCTCCATGGCGCCTCGAACCGGTTCATCCACGAAGAACATCAACAACATCGCGA